>Ga0316202_10000632_pt1 | contig 35357 bp, 49 predicted proteins | sample 3monrhotite_MG_FD_204934 | JGI IMG/M metagenome (GOLD analysis project Ga0316202, IMG submission 204934) | Microbial mat bacterial communities from mineral coupon in-situ incubated in ocean water Damariscotta River, Maine, United States -... | ecosystem: Environmental > Aquatic > Marine >...
CAGACGGACCAGTTCGTCTGCGATGGTCTCTGTTTCTTGGATGATTTCATCGTCCCCAGAAATAGCCGACAGATTTAGGGCCATGCCCACAAAGTCCATCAGCGCCTCTACCTGAACAGGGTGCATGTCTTTTAGTCCAAGTGTCTTTCCAATGTTCGGATCGATCATTCGATTTCTCCCCAATCTTCCTTGATGTCTACGTCTATCTTCGAAGGAACCTTGAGCGGCACACCTGTCTCCATGATCTCCTTAATCCTAGCCGTTTGCTCTTGGCTCTCTATGTTAAAGCATAACTCATCATGAACCGTGAGCATAGGAGTAAGTCCCTCGTTGTAGCAATCGAGCATCGCCTTCTTGGTTTGGTCTGCCGCTGATCCTTGGATCAAACGGTTGAGCGCCTTGTATGTGAAGGCGCGTTTAATATCCTTGCCGTACTCCTTCAGAGCTTCCTCGTGAGGTAGGGGTTTGCCTACTCCGAACTTCAGGGGCTCCCAAAGATGAAACCTGCACTTACGGCCCAGTAGAGTGCGTATCTGACCGTTCTTGTCCGCCTGCTTGGTAGCCATATCCGCAAGCTGCTTAACAAACGGAACCTTACTGCGGTGCCGCTTAATTAAATCCTTGGCGTCTTCCGCAGGAATACCCAACTGATCTGCCAGCTTGGCTACGCCCATGCCGTACATAATCCCAAGGTTTACCGTCTTGGCTTGCTTGCGCGTAATCCCAGCAAGATCCGCTACCATCTGATGAAGATCCACGTCCCCACTGTTAAATTCGTCCACCACATTATCAACCACATGGCTGCGCAGCGCAGACGGAACGCTTGCCGCAAAGTGTACCAAGAGCCGCGGTTCTTGGCTCGAGTAGTCAAACGACCCCCACTTCATACCGTCCTCTGGAATAAACAATCCTCGGATCATCTTCTTAATATCCGGATCCCGAGCCGGGATCTGCTGGAGGTTGGGGTTCGAAGAGGAGAACCGCCCCGTTACCGTACCGCCCTCGTCCCTGCGGGTGGAGTGCAGTTCCGTATGGATGCGTCCGTTGTGCTCGTGCCGCAGAATGCTGTCGATAAACGTAGCGTCGGCCTTGTCATACTCCCTTAGTTTAACCAACTGCTGGCATACTTCTGCTGGATGGTTGTTTAACCACGCCTTGGTAAACGACGGAGCTCCGCCTGTAGTCTTACCAGTATCCTCGTTTTCTTTGATCTCGGTCCTCGGGTATTCCATGCCCAGCTTATCGAACATCTTCTGGATTGAAGCAGACGCCCAGATGTCCACCTCCATGCCAGCTTCCTTTTCGATCTTGCCGCGCAGCAGCTTAGATTGTTTGCGGATCAACTTTTTATTCCGCTCGGCTTTATCCAGATCCACCCGCACCCCTTGGGTTCGCATGTCCAACATACAAGGAATCAAACCGTTTTCGATGTCCCAGATATGCCAGAGTTCCTGATCCTCGAGCTCGATCTTCAGAGCCTGCCACAATTTAAGCGTAGCCACTGCATCCTGCTCGGCATAGGCCCCCACATATTTAGGTGGCAGCTTGTACATCTCTGCCTTGGGATCAACGCCCCATTCCTTGGCAGCAGCTTGCAGCAGTTTCTCGTTCTTGCGTAGCGCAACAAAATCCCGAGCCATAGCATCGAGGCCAAAGGACCAACGGTTTTCATTGACCAACGCGCCAGTAATCATCGTGTCTATAATCCGACCCTTGATCTCTACGCCCTCGGCTCTCATCCATCCCGCATCGTAGGTCGCGTTGTGCATGATTACATTCATGTCGGGCACGGACATCTGTTTCTTGAGCCAGCGCATGGTGAACTTGGGATCGAGGTTGTGGGAGTTTTCATGGCGGATCGGGAAGTACCCTTTGTACTCCCCCGCTGCCACAGCAATCCCTATGATATGCCCGTCCTTGCGAGCCCAGCCCGGACCCAAGGTTTTGATGTTGGGATCATATGTCTCCAGATCCACAGCCACTTCTTTGTAACCCGTAAGATCGGGATACTCCGGTGGAATGTTCCAGTCGGCATCGATCAGATCCAACTCGTTTTTAATCTGGTGGTGCAGCGCACTGCCGAATAAGTTATTTTGCATTCTTTGTTCGCATTCTATCTATGATATCCGAAATACTGCTCTTGTCACGATCCGTGTGCTCCGCCCCCAAGGCACTGTAACCAGCCTTGTCTATCCACGAATCCTCGTGATCTATAGTCTCGATAAGACGTGCACTCTTTACCCAGTCCATCATTAACGCAACATGCGCCGGGGTCACATGACCGTGGCTCTTCATCGCCCCACTAATAATTACATTCCATCCGGTGGCGATCCGAGAGTGGTTGTCGTATGCGTCACCGTAATCCGTGGCCCTCGGACCATTGATCAGTTCCTTCGCCTCATCTAAAACTTCATCTCTCTTCATGTCGTTATCCTCTAAACAGGTTGCTTTTCCATTGACACACCTTGTCAATATGTGTGTGGCGTGTGGTAGGACGTACCATTCCCACCTTCTCAACCCACCCTAACTTTCGCAGAGATGCCATCATAGCCCCCCAAACATTATGATGGTGAGGGTCTTTCATCCCTTGCGACCTACAAAACGCACAAATCTTTCCGCCCTCAACAAACTCATGCTCGGACAAATACTTTGCTGCGTTGTCGTAGTATTCCTGTTTCCACTCATCGTTCGCATGGACGTAGGCTCGTTCGATTTCAGCTTCGATAAAATCAAAGCGATCTTGCTCATTGGTCATATCGTGTACCTGTACTTATAGTTGCTCTGAAGAATGTATAACGTGTGACGCGCTCTGGTTACGCCAACGTAAAACGCTCGATGCTCATCGTCCGGGTGATCGCTGTTTACACACGCCGCCGTCGACATCGTGTACACAACGCAGTTGTCGTCCTCCCCGCCTTTCATTGCATGGAATGTGGACAACTTGATACGAGGCTCCGACATTAAATCATCGCCTCTCCGAGCCATGGCGTCAATGTAATCCTGATCGTCTCGGCCCACGCGCATCACCTCATAGGCGCTCTGCTCTGGCCCAGCCAACAACCCGTACTGAAGCTGCAAGATTTCTATGTCCAGTTCAGCGTCCGGAGCAAGCACATCCAGCATCTTCGTCGAGCCACGCTTGACTACAGCATTCTTTCCCTGCTTCGGAACCGCCGAATAGAGGTCCTTGATGCGTTGCAGCCCCACGCTTTTACCAGCACATAGGTCATTCCAAGTTCCCAAGTTCGCCACCAGTTCGAGCGGAATACTGGGCCTGCCCTTGATCGAATACTTAAACCCAGCCTTTCGAACATGCTTGGCTAACTCGTAAACATATCCGTTAGTTCGAGCCATGATGGTCCACGATCCCTCGTGCAGCGGAACGTCCTCCAGATGATAAACGTATTCGACGTTACCCTCTTCGTCTCGAGCCTTAAATTGTTTGACGTGCCGATCATCAATCCGCTGGGCGATTGTCTTTGCCAGCGCGTGAACCGATCTTGGAATGCGATAGCTTTGAGCCAAAACTTTGACGTTAGCCGAGCTTTTGTTAAACTCCTTAACATCAACGCCCGTCCACCTGTGAATGGCCTGATCATCATCCCCAGCAATATAAACCTTCTCTGACTTCTCCGCGATCTTCTCCGCCATGCGCCACTGCAATGGGGTAAAGTCTTGAGCCTCGTCGATAAACAAATAGTCGAGGTTCGGTGGGATCCCCAGCGTGATGTACTTCTCGATCATATCCACATAATCGTACTTGCTGGTCGCGGCCTTGTACTCAATAAGCTGCTTGGATAACTGCTCCAGCTTGGGAAAGAACAAGTCCCTGTCGCCCTCCTGATTGAACTCCGTGTCCAAATCAACCATGCGCAACCGTGCGCGGTTCTCAAGCTGTAGGTACTTGGACCCCGATCCTCCGAGCGTGGGCAGTGACATGCCATCCTCGAGGTTCGTCCGTATCTTGCCCTCGAAGGTCAAACCAATCTCGCGCCCGATGTTGTCGTAGTCTTCTTTGTTCATCACGTCTTGGGACTGTAACCCAAGTCCACGAAACCCAAACGAATGGCTCGTCCGCATGTGGGGAAAGTCTTTGGCCTCCAGATTAAACTCAGCACAGGCTCTTGTTACCATCTCCTCGATAGCCTTGCGCGTGAATGAAATAACCCCCAGTCGAGACGGGTGCGCTCCACTAGCCAACGCCTCTTTGATCTGCTGTATGAGGTAGTATGTTTTACCAGTGCCCGGTGGGCCTAGAACAAGTTCCGCTTTAGGTATCATATTCTTTTCCTCTTGGTCTGCTGTTGACCCAATCCTCGATCTCCGCCAAAACCCAGCGCGAAGCCGAGCGTCGATTATCGTCGGACCCAAGAACAATGGGCTTCGGAAAGTCTTCTGTCATCTGTGCTAACTTGTAGACGTAAGACCGTGATACTCCCAATAGATCGGCAACCTCTCCGACCCGGAGCAATCTGTTAGAATGGGATGTCATTATCTATCTCCTGTACGGGTAATTCTACCTCGTCCTCTTCAAATGCAGGAACCCACCAACAACGTATCTTGGTTCGCTTCCCGCCTCGTTTCATAATATTCTGACTGCCGTTATCGCCGCCCATGTCCCTGATCATCTGAATGATCTGAGCTCGGCCCAGCGCAGTAAACCTGCGGTGGTGCAGATATTCCAGCAGCCCCTCGATCTTAAACTTGGTTACGCCGTCATCGGTCCACGGCTTGCCCATCTCAATCTCTTCCGGTGCCATCGCTCGAATGTGGCTCGTGCAGTAAGAAACCAAATGACTCTTGAACTGCCCCGCATACGTCTCTTCCTCCGGTACATCGATGTACGTCGCTTGGCTCATCAAGCTGTTGACCATCTGCTGCCATTTGTTGGCCTTGGTAGTCGGAGGCATAAAGTTGCACTGCTCCATGCAGGCCCGTTGCCAAAGCGTCTGGTTCTGTAACTGCTCGGTGCTCAACTGAATGCGCAGCCCGTTTACATCCATGAAGTATAACCGCGGCTCGGACAGCATGATTGTCAGGCCACCAACCTGTGGTGCATCCGGAGCATCGTCGCTAATCCCATGCTTTGCCAACACGCAAAGCGATGGATCGCAATACGACTTGAACGGCTCATCCTTACAAGTGTACCCCCAGTCTTTCTTCTCATGCTGCTTGATAACCGTCATGACTTCCGTCGAGGGCAGCGGAGGAGAAAACAACGTCCGGTTATATTCTTCCAACGCATTCTGCCAACTGTCCGGAAACTTCTTCTTGCAGTACACGCCCATAAAAAAGAGCAGCTTATTGCGCGGCTCCGACTGCGGCCCGTCCGAAAAGATGTTTCGAATACACGGAGGTCCGTCATCAAAATGCTTGCGCGTCTGGGTCGTGCTACGAATAGCCTCCAGATCCGACAACAGTACGCTTTTCTTGTCGATAGCCTCCAGAAACTCATCGAGCTCCATCGCATCGCCCTTCTCATCGAAGCAATACCGCTGGGGCATCTCCGCATCGAAGTAGGGCATGTTGATAAAGTTACCCACGTCCCCGCGCTCGACAATAATCGTGTCTTGCTTCGGGAATATCTCGACCCCACTGTGACCCAGCATGATCGACATCTCGGTCAGATACTCTCGGACCACCGCCGCCTGTTCCCACTCCTTGAGAAACAAATACAGATGCGCCCCACCCGACTTAGATCGACAGTGCAGCAGCGGAAGCTGTAGCTTCTGGATCTTGTCCTGTAACTCTTTCTGGTTCAGATCGTAGACATCAACGTCAATCGCCCCGAACCTACACTTATTCTCTTCGTTGATCGGGATAGCCCCGACCCCCTGCTTGCCATCGATGTGCGCCTGTACTAGCGCCTCGGTCAACGGCTCTCGTATGATCTTGCTTTTGCTGTTTGCCTTGCCGTCCCTGCTTGTTCGTCCAACAGTCGTTGTACCATGAGCATTCTTCGCCCCAGCAAACGCGGCAAGCAGCTTTTTAGATTGTGACATTTACTGCTCCCAAATGAAGTTGGGGGACGGCCTGCAACACCCGCCCCCCGAGGCTACTTAGAACGGAATTTCATCTTCGTCCTTGACCGGGGTATTGGAAGTTGGGTTTCCCTCCTCCGGAGCAGCTTTCACTTCGCCAGCCGCAACACTGTCGCGGAAGGCTTTGGCTTCGAGCATTAGATCGCGGTCCTCGACCAGTCCGATCTTCTCAATAGTGTAATTGAACCACGACCCTTGGTCATTGCTTTCCTCAACAGTGGTAAACTTCCACTGAGTGGCAAACAACGGAGGCAGAACCATCTGCCCTGTCTTCGGGTGCTTGATCTTCTGCATAGCAATCTGGGTTTTCCAACGGCGGCTGACTTTTAACTGCGATGATTTCATATCGATCACGACAGGTTGAGTAATGCCATCCTTGCCAACAACTAAACAGAAATGCTGATCCGATTTAACCAACTCGTGTCCATTAGGCAGGATCTCCTTGGCCCCATTGCGAGTGGTTTTTTGAAGCACCGGATCAGTGGCTGGGATCTCCCCTTGGAAACCACCACCTTGCTCCCGAGGTATGAACTCGAGGTACTTGGTGGTCTGGAAACAAGGAACGACTGTTATCCCTTCTTCGCCCGTGAACAGTTCCATGGTCACGTTATTAAACATGTCCCCCTGCTCCGAGCCTTCGATGTACTGAGCTTCACGCTTCTTGAGTTGTGGCGACATCGCTTGCAAAATACGAATGAACGGGATCTGCATCTCGCTGCTGTCGTATGTTGCGCCTTCACCCGCGAACTCGAGGATGTCGTCCATGACATCTGTGCTTAACTCTGCATTTTTCTTTTTTGCTACGGCACCCATATTACTTCCTCCGGATCTGTGCTGTGTTAGAAATGAACGCCCCGAACAGGTCGAGGTCGATTGGTTTACCATCCGTCACGCGCTCTTTAACAAACGCTTTGAGTGTGGATGGGTGGACGTGGGTCTTGGTTTGAGGATCAAAGCCACGATCTTGCAGCAGACCAACAACGTCCCCCGCAACATTGTCTTCGCCCTTACCAAACGAAACGGTGATGTCGTTCTTGATGATGTCGTCCAGCCCGTTATCGCGTAACCAACCCAAGGCTTCGTCCTTGCGGTCCTTGGGTATCGAGGCAGACACAATCATCTTGCGCTCGACTACAGCACCGTCCACGTCAAGACGCTCGACGCCCATCTCATCCATCAGAACAGGAATGTTCTCGACAGACAGCTTGTGCTTCTCTTGCTTGAGTGCCTTCAAGTGATCCTCCGCATCGCTGATTTGCTGCTCAACATTACGCAGGGTTCGAACCAGTTGACTTAACTGCTTTCCGGTTCCAGTATCGACGGACGCTAACGCATCTGATTCGTCGAAGTAGTCTTCAAATATATCGTTCATAAGTTTTTCCTCTTCAGGGTTGATTTATACGGTAGCCTCGTGCTATCCGTACAGAAGACAATAGTGGAGGTATATGATGGATGTCAACTACAATTTTAAATTAAAACCGTTTGACCATCAAAAACAGGCGCTCAATACCGGGTGGGATCGTATTGAGTTCGGGCTGTTCATGGAAATGGGAACGGGCAAATCAAAGGTTCTGATCGACAACATGGGTATGTTGTACCAAGCGGGGCTCATAGACTTCGCCTTGGTCATCGCTCCCAAGGGTGTCTACCGCAACTGGGTAGCCAAAGAAATCCCCGAGCATATGTCCGATGACATCGAGCATCGAGTAATCCGTTGGGTGTCATCGCCAAACAAAAAGCAGCAAGAAGAAATGCGGTCAGTAAAAGACAGGTTCAACGGCCTGACCATCTTCGTCATGAACGTCGAATCGTTCTCCTCGGTCAAAGGTAAAACCGCTGGTGAATGGATGGGTCGTGCGCTGGGCTCAAATGGTCTAATCGCAATCGACGAATCAACCACCATAAAAAACCATAAGGCCAAGCGCACCAAGAACCTGATGAAAATCGCAGACATGTTCAAGTACAAAAGACTATTGACAGGGTCTCCGATAACAAAAAGTCCAATGGATATTTATTCTCAGTGTGAATTTTTACGGTCGGGCTTGCTGGGGTATGATAGTTTCTATGCGTTCCAAGGACGGTACGCCGTCACACAAAAACGCACCATGGGACATAATTCATTCCAACAGATCGTCGGGTTCAAGAACCTTGATGAACTAACTTGGCGCATCGAAAACTTTTCCTATCGGGTGCTCAAAAAAGATTGCCTCGATCTGCCAGATAAAATCTACACCGCTCGATACGTCACCCTGACCGACGAGCAACTAAAGATGTACAACCAGATCAAAGAACAGGCGCTCTTGCTCCTCGATAACGGGGACCTCGTGTCTGCACCCGCGGTCATTACCCAGCTTCTCAGGCTGCAACAGATTATGTCCGGACACCTCAAGACAGATGACGGCGATACTCTGACCTTTAAGTCATCGCGCATGGATGCCCTGACCGAGATCATGGACGAGCATGACGGCAAAGCAATCATCTGGTCTCGCTTCCGGTATGACATCCAACAGATCACAGCCATGCTAAACGAGAAGTTCGGAGCAGGTTGTGCCGCATCATACTACGGCGATACGTCCGACGATGAACGCAACCGCATCGTTCAAAACTTCCAAGACCCAAACCACCCGCTCAAGTTTTTCGTGGGCAACCCAGCAACCGCTGGGTACGGCCTGACGTTGACCGAAGCAAACCTCGTGGTGTACTATGCAAACGACTTCAATCTGGAAACACGGATCCAATCAGAGGACCGCGCCCACCGGATCGGACAAAAGAATAACGTGACCTACATCGATCTGATTACCGAAGGCACAATCGACGAACGGATCGTCAAGGCTCTTCGAGCAAAGATCGATATCGGCGCAAAGGTACTAGGCGAGGAAGCAAAAGAATGGCTAAGTCTAAATCCCACGAAGAAGTAATCGAAGCAATCTGCGATTACAAAAAAGGATGGACCAACCTGAAAAGCGCAAAGGAGGAGCTCGGTGAACTAGCTGGGCTCTCTCCCGATATAGCAGGGGCGCTGCTCAAAAATATGAAGCGCAGCAACGTCACACAAATACGCGGGTACTCTAAAGAAAAAGACTACCAAATCGCAGGGAAAAAGGGAAAGCCTAACGAGGCAAAAAAATAACCCCAACCGTTGCAGTGCGAAACCTAGCCGGGTCGGGGTTAGTCTATGAGGGCAAATAAGGCCACAGGCGTGAACCTATTCGAGCAGTGATTAAACTGTATCAGAGTTTTCCAACGCTGCATAGGCTTTTCTAACCAAAACAGACAGTTGTCGCGCCATGTTTCTCTGTTCTTTGCCAGCCATCTCACGAAGCATCTCGTGATCGTCAAGCAACATCGCCACATTTCTAAACTTAGGCAGTGGCGGCTCGGGCTTTTGTTTCTTAGCCATAAGTAATCCTTTATCAGTTGTCGCCCACAAGTATCACACATGTGGGCGACACGCAAGTTACGTCTCGTAGTAGTACATCGTCTCCGTTCCCACGTTATCCATGGTCTTTAGAGCCTTCTTGATGACATCCTCAGACGCACCCACAAGCTCCGACAACTCTCTCAAGCTATATAAGTCAGGCGCATCGCCATTCCCCATCGCCTTTCGAAGGTTGTTATGTAAACTCGCAACTTGGTCCTGCGTACTCACGCTCTGGGCCTTGATAACCCGCCACGGCGTGTCTCCTTTGACATCCCCCGAGTTCGGTATCATGATAGCGCGTGTCTCCAACCCCTCCTCGAGGTCAAAGGCTTTCACCACCTTGGCAGGGATAAAGCACCGCTCTCCCTCGTCAGTAATCCCAAACGCTGTTTGAGTGTCCATTATGTCCAAGACAATAACCGATGCCTCTTTCAAGATGTCGTTAAAAATTGGGTTCGTATAGTTCGCCATTTGCTTCTTTCTCCTTTAGGTAATTTAGTTCGTCTACTAGCTGCTCGATCCTCGGATCTGCGGTTTCTTCCCACAGTATGTCATCGATCTGTTTATCTAATTCTTTAATCCTTGTCGGGATGTACGTTAGAAACGGGCTCATCTTTACTCCTCGGTAATCCGTATCTCGATTTAATCTGACGCAATGACTTGATCGTCAGACCCATGATGTCCGCCGCATCGTTCAAAGACATCTCACGTTGCAGCAATTTGTTTAGCATCGCCGCATCCTTGGATAACGACAACTTCGGACGCCCACCCTTGTTCACGCTGGTGTGCTTCTTAAACCCGTTCAACGCGCTGTTGCTAACCCCACCATTCCAACGCGGGTTTACCACCTTGTCCTTGATGTTCTGAGCCAGCCACTTCTCTCGATACCGATCCTCGTATTTAATCCTCTCAAACTCTGTCATATCTGTTTCCCCGCCTCTCGAAGGTTCTTGACGTATGTGTCAAGCTCCTCACGCGCAGCAAACAACTCACGCTGCACATTGGGCCGCGCATCACGGCGATACCGCTCGTCCTGCAACGCATCAACCTGACGCTTGAGCCAACGCAACTGCGCTGCCTGAAACTTCGTTAAATCCTGATCACCCATTGTCTACCTCCGGTCTAGCTCGAGGACGAACGATCCTTGAAACTTCCTTCGTTACCTCGCAAAACATCATGATGTTGTTACCATACAAGTCATAAAGCTCCTCGTACAAGGGCATCGCTACGTCGTTCTGCAATACCTCCTGACAATGGTCCTCGTTCTCGAACCAAACCACCGTCTGAAGCTCCTTGCCTTGCATCTCATAATGCAAAACCAACGCTGTAAAGTATTCAATCATCACCAATCACTCCCGAACACCTTGCGAAAGATTTCATCTAACATTCGATCCATCTCCTTATCGGTCATTCGCACACTCCTCGCAAATATAAGCATCGTGACCCATTCCAAGCGTCACCACCTCGCCGCAATCACACAACCGCGACACCTCACCATCACCAGAACACTCGTTACATGGCTCTTGGACCTCGTCCAAATAACCAACATCACGACCAAAACCTTGCGGTCGCGCAACCTCGTAAAATACCTGACCCAACCCGTCACACTCAGAACACACATCCATGATCGGCGTCTCCATCGCCTCAATCAAAAGGTTTTTGATCTTACCCATTTTCTCCCTCCACCAACTTATAAATGATAGTTCCTACGTCCTCGTAATCCTCCAGCGTACCCCAATTCACCTCCATGTCAGTGTAACCAAAGTCCGCGTCCTCGAACCGCATCTTAATCACTGCGTCCAATAACGTCTCCGCTGGCATCGTAAACGGAACCGCGCCATACTCATTCTCATACCAACCGTTAAGCTCCCTCATGATACAAAATCCAAATCAAAGCTGTAATACGGCTCAACATATCCCCACTTGCAATCAGGGATTTGCATCGAAGCAAACACAGCCCACTCATACGGACCAGCCTCAAACGATACATGCCAAACCTTTTCGTACCCCTGCGCCTTGCGCTCCTCTGGGGTCTTGATGTGAACCTCGTAACTCGGATCCATGCCAACCATCTTACACCACTTGCACAACGCTCCATACAACCCCTTCGCCGCACCAGCCTTCGTCTTGTATGACGCCGGATCCCAGTCCAACGTCATCGTACCCTCTTCCAAACAATCAAAACTAAACATCACTCATCCTCCTCATAATGCGAAGCAAGCTCATGGTAATCAATCTCACCCAAAGCACAGTTAAATAGGTCAGTCATGAAACCGTTAGCGTCAGGTCCATCAAGCAAAGCCGAAGCCATCTCGTCAACCATCAGCTCAATGTAAGCAGCATTGATCTCACACCCCGCTTCTTGGTCCATGGTTAAGCTGTCGCCTATCCACAGGTTCACCAACCAAGTCTCTTTGTTCTTCCAACCGTTATAAGACATCACACTCTCCCATAAAAAATATTGTGAATGTCAGCAGGCTTGCTACGGTCCAACTTAAACTCCGAAGTGTAATAACCGTGAATGCGATCCCGTCTGCTCGAAACACTGCCCTTGAATACAACAATCTCTGTCACCGGACCTTGGTCCTTGAACATCTCACGATTGCGGAAGTACCTCGCCCGTAGGGCCTTGATCGTTTTCAAGGTGGGGCTCAACAGGACAGTGCCGTCCTCGCATATAGCATTGTATGAATACATCTTAGTCTCCTAGATAAATAATTAGATAGCGAAGCACTTGTGCTTCGAGAACAACTTAACCACAAGTAGACTTGGAAGTCAAGCGCGCTGAGTACAGTATAGACACTTTCCCACAGTTTTTTTGTTTTTTTTTTTTTTCAATCCAAATATGGTGTCCCCACCGTCCTCAAACGTCCTCACCCTTGATTTCACTTGTTAAAACTGCCCTCATCTGAGTACACTTGTGAGGACGTGAGGACGTTTAGCTGGAGAAAAGTGCTATATAGGGAGCGGTTGCTTTCCAAATCTTGTTGTTGTAAATTGTGGTTAGACCACAACCGAGGTGACTATGGGAAAGCTGGAAAAGAAGATTGAAGAGGAACATGGTCGGACGTTGACCAACCGACAGCGCACCTTTGCGAGGCACATCGTCGAAGGGATTTACTCAAACGCAGAGGCGGCTCGAAAGGCTGGGTATTCAGCAGAAGTGGCGAACACCAGCGCGTCAAAGCTGCTCAACGGCAGAGATTATCCCCATGTTTTGGAATATGTGCAGGAGCTCCGAGAGGAGAGGCAGCGCCGTTACGGTGTCACCACTATCGGTCAGTTAGAACGGCTGTACAAGCTGTCATCTGGCGCAGAGGAGGCGGGACAGTTTTCTGCCGCCATCAATGCTGAAAAAATTCGCGCTGCGCTGGGTGGCCTCACGGTCGACCGGAGAGAAAACATAAACACCATTGATCAGATGTCACGGGACGAGATTACAGCCCGACTTGCTGCGTTGCAGAAACAGTATCCGCAAGCCTTTGTGATCGAAGGGACAGCAAAGGACATAACACCAGATGAGCAAGGGACCGGAGGCGAACTTTTGGCAATCGATCAGGACAAATCTGCCGAGCAAGTGCTTCGCCACGAGGATTGAAAACAAGCATGGAGGGGGCGTACCGGACGTTCACGCCGTCTGGGATGGCGTTCCTTTTTGGCTCGAGCTCAAGGTAGCGAACTCCAACGCCGTCCGCGTCTCGCCTCACCAGATCGCGTGGCATATGGCTTATTGGGCTCGAGGAGGGGCAACTTTCTTCTTAGTAAAGGCCCCCTCTTTGAAGAGTATATATTTGTTTGAGGGTGACAAAGGTCCTAGTTTGCATGATCACGGGCTGTCTGGGACTGCTGGGCATAGGTTCGAGGGTTTTGGTTCGATGTTCGAGGCCCTGCGGCCCCTTGCGCAGCGATAAAGCCCTGCGGCCCCTCGCGCCGTTTTACACCCGCGAGGCGACCGAGGAACGAGGGAGCCGAGCTCACTAAACATGTGTCGAGGAACGAGACTCAATTTAAACAAACACTTATCGAGCGACTAGCGAGATTCATTTTAGACTAAACTTTGTCACGCGACTAGCGTGACTCCATGTATGATAGTAGTTGGGGGAGCCGAAGCCCCCCGTTAGTTACCAGTAGTTGCGTGTTGTTCTGGCTTCGGTTTCGAACATCTCCTCCGCCATGGCCTCCTCTTCCTTGTCGACGGCGCTACCGTCTGTTTGCAGGATATCTTTGAGCTCACCTCCTGACAGTCCGAGCATCCCGGCGTATGTCAGGATTGAGAGGTCAGGGTTGCTGTCGTAGTAGTCGCGGATCTCGTCGTCGGTCCATTCGAACATTGGTCTCATGACATTCTCCACACTCTAATTTTGTCATCTATGGTTCGTGCAGCGATTGTGAAACCCATACCCAATGCTGCTTTTCTCATTGACATATATTGAGATTTGTTGTCGAGGAGGACGCTGTCTCCAACGCTCATTTTGTTTAAAAGGTTTTTCCATACTGAGCGGCGTAGTGGAATTGGAATGTTCTTTTCGATTCTCATGTTGTCCTCCTATTGGAACAGTGTGTCGTATTCGTGGGTTGAAAGGAAGTGTCGGAAGTTATTGTCGACACCGAGTTGGTACGCGTCCCATTCGTCACGGAACTGCTGTGCATCGTCGCCCTGTATGAAGAACGACCAGCCTGCTTCGTACTCGCGGACCTCGACACCATAGCCGAGGTCCTTCATCTGATATCCGCCTATGCGCATGGTAGCGGTTCCATGGCCCGGAGCTCACTGAGGTAGAAGTGATCGTGGTCTCCGAGGGGCATCATCTTCTCGCCACCTAGTACCAGATACTGTGCGTGATCGCGTTGTGCTACGCCCCAGTATCGATACCCGAATGTGGTGAGTATGCCGTTGATGCGCTCGCGTGTTGTGACGGTGGGCCAACCTGCGAGGGTGAAGCCGATGTCTCCGTCGAGTGTGCGCCATGCGATGCGGTTGTTGTGTAGCCAGACGATCTCGCCATTGGTGCGTGTTCGTGCTGCGTTGGCTGCGGTGCGACGGAAGAAAGCCCGTGCGATCTTGTCAGTTTCTTGTCTCATTAGATAGATCCTTTGAAGGTGCGGGAGCCGAAGCCCCCGCGGTTGAAGTTAGTCGACTGTGACCGAGAAGGTGTTGTTGCCAAACCAGTTGGTAATCTTGTGGTCGATGTCGAACTCCTCGATCATGTCTGCAATCTCTGACGAGTGATCGTAGATGTCGAAGGATGTGGAGTTCATACCCTCCTGAAGATCGTTGACCTTCTGCTCGATACGTTCGTCGACCTTCTCCTGAATGATTGCCATGATCAGGTCAGCTAGTTGGTTAGTTTGATTTTCCATCTGTGATCTCCTGTGTTAGATGGGCTGCTAGATTAAATGCCATGCAAGCGGCGACCATGATGTGTGCTCGGTCGCTTGCATTGTGCGCGTTGATCCACTCGAGTAGTTCGTCCCACGACTTGGGTGTGTGGAACATGCCGATTGGCTCAAGCATCAATAGATTCCTCCTTCTTGATTGTGTACTCGACGACGGTGTCAAACTTGGCGACATCGTACTTGCTGTCGTGCTGCATCGATTTGAATGCTTCTGCTAGGATCTGACGTAGATCCTTGTGCAACTGACGCTCAGAGCTCCAGCCGTTCCACTCGGCACCGTGCTCGGTCATGAGGCGGTCGATTGTTTTGAGCTCCCGAAGTGTAAGGTTAAGGCTGATTGGTAGTTGATCGATGTCTGTATAGTTTTTAGTAGCCATTGTGGCCTCCTATGTTTGAGTTACTACAACGCACATGGAACTTCGTGCATTGTCCCATCAACTAGCCGCACGTTTAATCGCGCCGAGGAACGAGGGAATCGTCAAGGGGGTTTAGCAGAGCGGCGCAAAATGTGAGATCTCAGGTTCTGATGCTACGTCATGGGCTCACTGGCACTGAGGGTGATCCTTGGCGCGAGGCACCCATGACGTTGCGTCAGGTTCTGTGATGTTGCATTTTGGGCAAACTCCCGACCCCTCACGCGCACATAAGCGTAGCGTTGGAGCATGTGGGGTTGACGACGCATTAAACGGGATGGCCTCCCGGGGGGACAATCCGCACGGGGGTTCATGTGTGTGTGTAGTAGTCTAGGCGCTGGCGCACTCAGGCAGGCTGACCAGCGGAAGAGGCTCCATGCACGACGAGACACCCAAGACGCGAGAACATCTGAAGGATGTTCCCGTCGCCGGGTGGATCGCCGTAGCATGGAGAGGGAGCGCAGGCCCTGACTGGGCGCATATTGGTACGGTTCCGCTGTCTCTCAGTGCGTGATCCAACGGGGCTATAGCCGTTGGCCGACTGTCAGTTCGGAGACTGACACGGGCCGAAGGACCGTATGCGTCAAGGATCGAAGCCCGAAGGGCCAAGACCTGAAGGGGCTTGGTTCACGAGAGCCTGCCCGGACGCCCACCCCCCACACCCCATCGATCAAATCCCCCCACCCCCATGGCACCTCTCTAATTATTCCCACGAGCCAAGGTGCAAAGAACTACACGCAAGGTACGCAGACACTGGACAGAGATCAGAGTGACAAGGCTCTGCTTACCTGATACACAGACATACTTGCCGGGGTTACTGGAGCATATGGTATGGCTGGCGGGGCAGACCCCCCTCCCCCCCACCCCCCTTATATGACCCCCCGTTGGTGCGGTGTGCACCCTATAATGTTGGTTTTGTAAATTATTTCGGGTATAATTCCATTGGGTTGTGTTCCAACAACAAGGAGAGTACAAGTGGGCCGTGATTATAGAAAAGAGTACGACAACTACCATTCGTCGCCTAAACAGAAGAAGAACCGGGCATCGAGGAACGCGGCCCGTGCTGCGATGGTTAAGTCTGGTAGGGTAAAGAAGGGTGATGGGAAGGATGTTACTCATCGGAACGGTAATCCTCGGGATAATTCTGGTGGTAATTTGGGTATATTGAGTGCGAGTAAGAACCGTAGTTTTCGTCGTACTAAGAAGGCAAGGAAGGCGCAGGTACATTGAGGTATGAGGTAGTAACGAGGATGACGTTGCCTATTGAGGTGGCTGTTTTACGTTTGGGTAAGTTTTCGCATCGGGAGAGTGCGTATAGTCATTTGGGTTTTAACGCGACTAAGTTGTTGAAGGAGGCCAAGTTATTTGCGACTACGGACAACCGTTTATTTATTCTTGCTTGGGATGGTGATAAGGCTGTTGGAGTGATGGCTGCGATGGTTGCGGATTATTTTTTTAGTGATGACTTGGTAGCGAACGATTATTTGTGGTATGTTTTACCGGAGTACCGAGGATCGAAGGTTGGTTGGGAGTTATTGACGATGTATGAGCGGTGGTCCGCGGACCAAGGAACTGTTGATACTCGTGTTGGGATGACGTCTATGATTAACGCGGATGTTTTCAATGGTATTATGGAGAAGCGTGGTTATAAGTGTATAGGCGCTAATTACCGCAAGAGGAGCCAAGCATGAATCCTTTTCTGTTTAATTTTTTATTGGACCGTCGAGTTTTTGGTGGTGGAGACACGTCGACTGGTAACAGCAGCAGCGGCGACGATGGTGGCAGCGATACCAACCAAGACCGTATTAATGATCTGTACGCCGAGCACGGTGACGACGTTTGGGACGAGGCTGGGGATGAGTTAAACGATTTATTAGAAGAGGGTCGAGACGCGACCTATACAGGCGGCAACGGCAACGGCACTACTACGGGCGGCAACGGCACTACTACGGGCGGCAACGACGACGACGGCGGCAGCACTACTACTACTGTGAGTAGAGAGTATAAGACTACGGATAGCGGCTCTGTTTATTTTGTTGATGCGAACGGGGTTAATCAGTACGTTGCTGGATCCAACTGGGGTCAGGCTAATCCTTCGACTGATTTACAGCAGTATTTGGATTCGACTAATCACCCTCAGAAGGACACGGGTTCTTCTACTTCTGGGACCGCGACCACTGGACCTGTGACGGTTAGTGTAAGTGTAGCGAACGGCGACACATTGAGTGATCTTGCTGTAACCTACAACACGACGGTTGCGGCGATTGCGAACGCTAGTAACATTAATTTAGCGGATGTTAACGACATTAACATTGGAGATACGTTAACGATACCGAGTGGTTCGAACACGACTGGTGAGAGTATTTATGTAGATGTTCCCCAGAGTGTGTTTGACGAGAAGACGCCTGACGGTGCTATATCTGTTGACGGAAGTTTTTACGATTCGTTTGGGAACTCATATTCTACTGTTGAGGATCGGAACTATGGCGATGATCAATTATTAAAGCAGGAGTCTTGGAGTAATCCGGACAACTGGGAGGTTGTGGTTGATGAGCAGGGTCGCTTGGATCAGAAGTACACTGGTGACATGACGGCTCCGGACAGCGGTGCGTACACGGTTCCGAGTTTGTCTACGTTGGCTGCGGCTGGAAACAACGACAGTGGTTATGACTTAAAGGTTATCAACGGCACGACGTACATGGAGGACAAGTACGGTCAGACGTATCGTGACGAAGATGATTTAATTACTGGTGAGAAGGACGTTGATGACCGGGTTGATTCGTACAATAACGCGAGCAACTGGCGGATTGATGCGGACGAGCGCGGCGTTCCACAGTTAATTTATGTAGGTGGTGAGACGGCTCCTCCTGCGAGTGCGTATAGCGGTGGTTACGTTAACGTGCCGAGTTTAATGGACGTAGATTCTGCGCAGGAAGAGGCAGGTTTAAGTGACGTTTATTTGGATCTTGAGGAGATTGGCGGCGAGATCAAGGTTTTAGATTCGTATGGCAATATATTTGACGATGCGGATGCTGCGGCTGCGAATGATGTTAAGGTGCTGGATCGTGCGGATCCGGAGAATTATGAGATTGGCATAGATCCGGAAACTGGGGCGTTAGAGACTAAATACGTTGGAACGTATTCCGACAGTGATATTGTGGCGAACTCTACTGCGGACACTTTTAAAAAGGTATTTCCTACTTTTATTCTAAACACTCCTCAGAATTTAGCCGCGGTCCGTGGGACCATGGACCCTGTATCGAGAAGCACGGTCATTAACGAGGACATGGCGTATTATTTGTCTCGTGTTACGGGCCGTGATGTTTCGGAGTTAGTTGGACAGCAGGTATCGTTGAATGATTTGGGTGTATTGGATGCGCTTGGTTATACGTTAGACAACGATGCGTCTCAATATGTTGCTTCTGAGTTTACGACTGTTGGTTCGGACATGCCGACGTTGACTGCGGAGGAAGTTGCGGATCCGACGTTGATTGATATTTCGATTGATTCGATGCGCAATCTTGCGACGGGTTTTACGACTACGTTTACGGGTGCGCTTCAAGGGTTGGAGATAGCCAAGGGGGCTAACGACGATTTAACCTTGCAGGGTTATGTGGACAACATGGCTCGTTTAGGTGGGGATCGAGAAGACATAGACGAAAGAATTGCTTCTATAAACGCTCAGTTAGAACAAATAGCTTCGGAAGAGGGAATTAGTTTAGCAGAAGCGAAGGATTATCGTGGAGATTTGGCGGGACAACTAATTATGTTGGATCAGTCAAAACTAGGGATTGAAACGGACATAATGCTTCAACAGTCCGCGTTTGAGGATTTAGTTGAGCAGGCTGGTATTCCGTTAAACGAGCGTTTTTACTTTGAGTTGGGCGAGTATCTTCAAGAGAATGCGTCTAACTTCATTGGTGAAGTCGAGAATCCGGAAGTCTTTACGGTTAAATTGTTTGGTGCGTTGGGCAACGCGTTGGGTTTTGCCACTTCGGCGGCGGGTGCTTCGGTTGGTGCGACGTTAGTAACGGGGAACCCTGTATCGGGAACCATTGCTGGTACAGCTTCAGCCGCGATCCTTGGTTCTTTGGGCAATGCTGCTTCGGTATATAAGGAAGCCGCGCAGAGTGGAGCTACTGAGGAGCAAGCTCGTCGGGTTTCACAACTTGGACTTGTTATTGGCTCGGCGGAAGCTATTCCGATTGGTAAGGTTCTGGGCAAATTGCCGCCTAATTTTGCGGATTTGTTTGTAAACAAGGTTGTAAAGTCTGCAGTAAAGTTTGCGGAAGAGGGTGTTGTTGAAGGTGCGCAGGAGGTTATGACCAGCGTATTAAACGACATGGCGGCGAAAGGCGTTTACGACCCTGATCGACAGGTGTTCAGTGCGGATTTAACGGAAGACGCTTTAATCGGGTTCTTGGTTGGCGGTGTAACTAACGCGGGACTAGGGGCGTTAACTTCAAGCGAAAAACAAAAAATCGCTAACGACACGGGTATAACTGTTGATGAGTTAAACACAGCGATTAACAACCCTGTTTTGTTTGCGGATGTTGCGGTTGATAACGGCATAACAAAAGAGACTATCGATCAGTTGCTTGCGGATGGCATGAACATCTCAAAGATTGTTAGTGATTTTAAATCGGTTACGGACACCGCAGCAAATCCTAATGGCACGACGGTTGAGGTTTTGGCAAACCAGAGTTCGTTTAACGATACGAAGGTTGTCGATGGATCGGGGAACGCGGCTATTGTTTATGGCAACCCGGCGTCGAATAGTTTCACGGCAACGCCCACGACGGAGGGGTCTTCTGGTGTATTTGTGAATATCACCAATCCGTTTACCATTGATGGGATAAACAACGATACGGGGTTCAACAACCTTGTGGATATCTTTGGAGAAGACACAGCCAACAGCATTAAGGAAGAATACAACGATACGGGGACTGTGACTGTTACGAATGACATGGTCGATACGATTGTAAATAACGGCTACGACGGGATCGTTAACAACGACACTGGGGCGGTAACGGTTACGGACAATTCCAATGTATCGACGGTAACGGAAGAAGAGTCGACCACGGACAATACGGTTGTTGCCACTCGTCCTGAGTGGAAGAACGAGATGGACCAGATGTATGCCACGATGGGTGGTATTAGTTTGGACGAGGCTCAACGGATCGCGGACCAGTATGGTGTGCCGATTACGGAGTTCGGGGATTATTACAAGGAAATGGTTGCTGTTAACCAGCCTTGGAAACAGGCTATTCTTGATAACTACTTGATGAACGGTCGGGTGGACTTCGATACGATCAAGCAGATCGAGGCTGATTTTGGAATTACGACCAACGAGTTCAATGATTTCTATAAGAAGCTGTCTATTGCGAGTGCCGATGGCTTTGATGCTGGGATCTTGGACGCGTTTGAAGGCGAGATTGATGACCTTGGTGGCACAATTGGGGTGCTCGAGGGTCAGCTTGACACGGCTCAAGATGCGGCGAACTGGGTAAACAGTCAGCTTGATGCGGACAAGAGCCGCAATGAGATTATCAACACATTGAAATCGGAGGGCGGATTTAGTCAAACTGAAGCGGCTAAGTTGTATGACTCGATTTATGGGTTCCGTGAGACGATTGGCGGCTTGGAAACGGACATTACGGGTCTTGAGACAGACGTTGATACGCTTACTGGAGAGCGGGACTTTGCTGAAGGGGCGTATGGCGTAATAAACGATGCGCTTGCGAGTGAGACGGATCGTCAGGATATTATTAATAATCTGGTTGAGAACGGGTTTGACAGTGCTTCGGCGGCATCTTTGGTTGATACGGTACAGCAGATCCGCGATACGGATGCTCAGTTGCGCAGCGAAAAAGGTTTTGCGCAGGGCGCGTACAACTATGTAGAGACTAGACTGGCGGACAACGCAACCAGAGAAGAAATCTTTGCAGAGTTAAAGGACAATGGGTACACGGATGCGACGGCGAACACGTTGCTCGATGACATCCAAGGGGTGTTCAACGACAAGGCTGCGCTGGTTACGGACGTGTCGTTCTCTCAAAACGCGTATGCACTGGTTAATGCGCAGCTAGACGCTGGTAAAACCCCGGCAGAGATCGTAGAGTTGTTGGGAGAAAACAACTTCCCGACAGACTTAGCCCAAGGGCTTGTGGACAGCATACAAACTTACCGAGACACCATCGGCGGTTTGGAAACGGACGTTGAAACGGGTGAGGGTTTAACGCAGTTTGCCCAACAGGCTTACGATTATGTCAACGGACAGTTGGATGCGGAGACTTCGCTAGACGATATTGTCGCGGATTTAATCGATAACGGTTATTCTGAGGCCGGGGCTAACGCTCTGGTTACGAACATTGATGGGATGCGTACAAATCTGTCCGCGGCGGAGACTTTGCTGGGTACAGCCAACGCAAATCAGTTGTTTGGGCAGACGGCGTATAGTTTTGTCAATGAGCAGCTAGAACTTATTGCAAATCAGGACCCGGATGCCGAGGTTCAGCTTTCTGAGAACGACATTATTGCCAAGTTGGTAGAGAATGGGTTCTCCGAGGACAACGCGGCGACGTTGGTAGGCAATGTAACCACCATTCGGACTACAGAAACCACACTGCGAGACCAGATTGACGGCCTTGAGGCGGAGAATACGTTTGCCGAGGGTGCGTATGACTACGTTAACACGCGTTTGGACGCGATGTTGGGCCAAGATCCGGACGCCGAGGTGCAGATTACCCCGGAATCCATTGTAAATGAGCTTGTTGAGAATGGATTTGACCAAACTACGGCTGAAAGCCTAGTTAGCAATGTCACGACGGTTAAGGATAAGGTTGCGGACCTTGGGATGCAGCTTGATACGCTTGGCACGGAGGCGAGTTTCGCGCAACGTGCGTATAGTTACGTCAATTCCATGTTCGATCAGGGCAAAACGGCGGAAGAAATCTCCAGTTCCTTGGTTGAGAAGGGGTTTGCGGAAGATACGGCGTCTACTTTGGTTACGAGTGTCGACGGAACGCGGACCACGCTTGCTGGTTTGGAGACGGACTTAGGAACGGCGCAGGATCAGCGGACATTTGCGCAGAGAGCCTTTGATTTTGTCAACCAACAGTTAGATGGCGAGGTATCGGTAGACGATATCCGTCAGGATTTGCTTGATAACGGGTTTTCGGAGCTAGATGCGGACGCATTGATTACGGATGCTACGGATATCCGGTCAAATACGGACCTTTTGGAGGCTAATAACAGCTTCGCGCAGGGTGCATATGGGTTTATTAACGAGCAATTAGAGAGTGGTTCTCAGACTACGGATATCATTCAGGAGATGATTGATAACGGATTTGGGTACGATAAGGCTCAATCCATGGTTACGAACGTGGTAAATGTGCAAAACGAGGTGGATACACTGTCTGATGCACTGGGTATCATGGAAGGAAGAGCCGAGTTTGCGCAGACTTCGTTTGATTACATCAATAACCAGCTAGACAACAACGTCACAGAGGATGCGTTGCTTAATGATCTGGTAGAAAACTACGGGTTTACTGCGGACAACGCGCAGAATTTTGTGGACTCGGTACAAGACACGCGTTTCCGTGAGAGCGAGTTACAGCGGATTAAGACGGCGACGACGACAGGAACTACGTTTGACTTTGCTTCAGCCACGGCGGGGGCACCGGAAGACGAGGGCGACGAAGATCAGGTAGCTCCGACGACGGATGGTCCTTTTGCCCCGATTACTCGCCCGGATCCGACAACCACGACTACACCAGCCACGGCGGTGGGAGGAGTTGGTGGAGACGGCGACGGCGGCACTTATGTTGGTGGTCAGGCCGTAGAGTTAGACGAGTTTGGAAATCCGATCCTGACCTTCGATCCGTTTGGTCGTCCGGTAGGAACGTACACAACGCAGCCTACACAGCCTGTTGGTCCGTTTGACGCGTATGCGATGCAGATGCCCGAGACTCCTGCCTTTAATCCGCAGCAGGCGCGTTTAGGTCCACAGCCTACGCAGGTTACGTTGGACGAGGCTGGATTTATTACTGAGCCTGTGTCGTACATTCCGGAGCAGGTTCCAACGGATCCGACACCATATTACAGCCCTCAGTTTAATCAGTTTACTGAGGTTCCCGTGGGCTACGGAGCGACGATGGTGCCTCCGAGCTTTATTCAGCAGCCACAACCTGCTATAAACGAAGTAACGCAAGAAGGAATAGGGGCGTTTTTAGGCAGAACGCCGCCTGTAGGAGTAGCTTAAATGGCTTATACGATTCAATCGGGCGACACGCTCAGTGAGATTGCGGAAAAGAACAACACCTCCGTTGCGGAGATCATGGCGTCTAATCCTCAGATTTCGAATGCAAACCAGATACAAGCTGGCGCATCGCTCAACATGGGGAGCGCAGGTTCGGGGGCGTCTACTTATCAGGGTGGTTTTGGTACGGAGTCTGGTGGCAGCAGTCAGGAGCGAGCCCGTGCGATTATAGGCGATGATCGAGCAAGCGAATTAGCAAAGCTGTCTCAGCAGAACTTTACCCCAGCGGAAGCGCAGCAGGCGTCTCGTCAGTATGGTTATGTTGGAGGTATTCCTTCTTTAGATCAAAGTATGCTTACGGAAATGTCTGGGGCGAAATACGATCCGTTTAACACCAAGGACATGGTTATTGGTGGATTATTGGGCGCGGTCATACCGGGCGCTGGGTTGCTTTACACCGCAGCGAAGTACAACGAGGCGTATGAGGATCGTGAGATCGCGGGTCAGCTTATGAAACAAGGGGAGTACGAAGAGCGCGGGATTTTCGGGACCGATTTGTTCAAGGCAAAAGACGCTGCTCAGTATGTTCCGGTGTATGACGAGAAAGATCAGTTGGTTGGGTCTCTTGGGTTAGACGCTGAAGGAAAAGCTCTTGGCTATATGGGTCAACGTATGGAGGGGTATGAGGGACTGGGGTCTCAGTTTATTCAACCCGCAGAAATGCCTCAAGCGGGTGGGGGGGACGATGATCGTCCGTCGCCTATTTCGGCGGAAGCCGTTGGCGTTACTCCGGAAGCGGGAGCGGGGGCAGGTTATAGGCCGACACCGAAACTGCCTCAAGTTCCACTGCCTTCAGCGTTGGAACAAACGAGACCTGCTCCGCAGCAGCCTATTACTAAGCCCACGCCTATCCCGGCGGGGTTTGGTCAACAGCCGCGGCAGCAACAGCAGGGCGCAGCGGGTCCAGCTATTAAGGATCCGCAGGGCGGGATTATGACTACTCTCGCTGCCCAGCAGCAGCAGGAGATGTACCCGTTCATGTACGGCAACGAGTACCAACGTAATACGGCATGAATTTACAAGCCTTACCAGAAGAAGCCCTAAAAGAGATTCTGTCGCTGACAGAAGCTAAGAAGAAGTTGGATTTGCGAGCCAAAGCGCAAGACCAGTTTATGCCGTTTGCGCATCATGTGTATGAGAACTTTATTGAAGGTCGTCATCACAGGGTTATTTCTAAACAGTTAGAACGTGTGGCTCGTGGAGAGTTAAAGCGGTTAATTATCAACATGCCGCCTCGGCACTCGAAGTCAGAGTTTGCCAGTTTCTTAATGCCTGCTTGGTTTCTGGGTCGCAACCCGAAGCTCAAGATTATTCAGGCTACTCACAACACGGAGCTTGCGGTTCGGTTTGGACGTAAGGTTCGAGATTTGATTGACGACCCTGCCTACAAAGAAATCTTTCCGGATACGAATTTGAAGGAGGACAATAAGGGTGCAGGTAAATGGCAGACGGACAAGGGCGGTGAATATTTTGCTGCGGGTGTTGGAGCAGCGGTTACGGGTCGCGGTGCGGATTTATTTATAATTGACGACCCTCACTCGGAGCAGGATGCGATGAGCGACAGTGCGTTTGACAACGCATATGAGTGGTACACATCTGGTCCTCGACAGCGTTTGCAGCCGGGTGGTGCGATCATTTTGGTTATGACCCGTTGGGGTAAGAAGGATTTGACGGGCCGTTTGGTACAAGCGCAGGGCGGCGACATTATGTCGGACAAGTGGGAGGTTGTTGAGTTCCCTGCAATCATGCCGAGCGACAAGCCGTTATGGCCTGAGTTTTGGGAGAAAGAGGCGCTTCTTTCGATCAAAGCCTCGCTTCCTGTAGGCAAGTGGAATGCGCAGTGGCAGCAACAGCCTACTGCTTCTGAGAGTGCGATAGTCAAACGAGAGTGGTGGAAAGACTGGGAGAAAGAACAGATCCCGGCGATTAAGTACGTTGTTCAAGCGTATGACACGGCGTTTTCAAAGAAAGAAACAGCGGATTATTCTGCGATAACGACGTGGGGGGTGTTTACGCCCGACGACGGTGGTCCGGATAACATCATACTTATGGACGCTCGAAGAGGGCGTTGGAACTTTCCTGAACTCAAGGAGATTGCGTATGAGGAGCACGAATACTGGGAGCCAGACATGGTGTTGGTCGAAGCGAAAGCGACGGGTACACCGCTCATTGACGAGTTGCGGCTTCGTGGTATTCCAGCCTTGGGCTTCTCACCGGGCAAAGGAAATGATAAAGTAACCAGAATGCACATGGTTGCGCCTTTGTTTGAAGCTGGGATTGTGTGGGCACCGATGCACGAGAAGTTTGCGGATGAGGTCATTGAGGAAGTGGTTTCATTTCCTAATGGCGATCACGATGACTTTTGTGATAGCATGACACTAGCCTTGATGAGGTTTCGTCAGGGCGGCTTCGTTTCTTTACGGGGCGAAGAGGAAGAGGACGATTTGTACGTTCCTCGTAGACGGGAGTATTACTGATGGCTATGCCACCTCGCCCAATGGGCAGTTTAGTAGATTCAGGAGTTGATCTTGAAGCGACCGAAGGTCTTCCCGATGTTGAGGTAGACGTTGTGGAGGCCGCAGATTTCAGCGGCGGAGCGGAAGTCATTGACGATGGACAGGGTGGAGCGATTGTCCAAGCAATGGGTGAAATGGATGAAGAGGGCGTAGAGGTTGAGATAGTTGACCACACGGCAAACCTTGCGGAGTTTTTAGATGATGGCACTTTGGGCGAAATTAGCAGCGATTTGGTCGGTCTGTACGAGGAAGATTATGAGTCTCGTAGGGACTGGGAAGAGACTTATAGTAAGGGTTTGGACTTACTTGGTGTCCAAAACACGGAGCGTTCTGAGCCGTTTGAAGGCGCTAGTGGGGTCACGCACCCGTTAATTAGCGAAAGCGTCACACAGTTTCAGGCACAGGCATACAAGGAATTGTTACCTGCGGGTGGTCCGGTTCGCACACAGATCATAGGTGTGCAGGATCAGAAGCGTGAGGATCAGGCCCAGCGTGTAAAGCACTTTATGAATTACCAGATCATGGAGGTGATGGAGGAGTACGATCCCGGGATGGATCAGATGCTGTTTTATCTTCCCTTGTCTGGATCTACGTTTAAGAAAGTTTATTTTGATCCACTAAAAGCTCGTGCGGTAGCGGAGTTCGTACCTGCACAGGACGTGGTTGTTTCGTATTCAGCTACGGATTTGGCTACGGCCCCACGCGTTACGCATGTCTTAAAGATGACCGACAACGATGTTCGGAAGATGCAATTTTCCGGAGTGTACAAGGACATCGATCTAGGCAGCGCAGGAGACGCGCAAGAGGATGAGGTAGAGGAGAAGGTCAACAAGCTACAAGGCATCTCACGGAGCTACACAGACGATATCAGGACCATTCTGGAGATGCACTGTGATCTCGACATCGATGGGTTCGAGGATACGGATCAGATGGGCGAGCCTACGGGTATCAAGTTGCCGTACATTGTTACCATCGACAAAGACAGCGGACAGGTTTTGGCTATTCGTCGTAACTATGACGAGATTGATCCGATTAAAAAGAAACGCCAGTACTTTGTGCATTACAAATTCTTACCGGGTTTAGGTTTTTACGGCTTTGGTCTGGTGCATATGATCGGTGGGTTAGGACGTGCAGCTACGAGTATTCTGCGTCAGTTAATTGATGCGGGGACGTTGGCGAACTTACCTGCTGGGTTTAAAGCCCGTGGAGTTCGAGTGCGCAACGACGATGAGCCGTTGCAGCCCGGAGAGTGGAGGGACATTGATGCTCCCGGTGGGAATATCAGGGACTCACTGATACCGCTTCCATACAAGGAGCCGTCAGGAACGCTGGCTCAGTTGTTGGGATCGTTGATCCAAGACGGTCGTCGGTTTGTTTCTATTGCCGATCAGCAAGTCAATAATATGAATCAGGAAACTCCGGTGGGCACTACGGTAGCCATGCTGGAGCGTGGCATGAAGGTAATGTCCGCTATACACAAGCGGCTGCATTATGCACAGAAGAACGAGTTTCGTTTATTGGCTCGCATTTTCAAGGAAAACACGCCACCGGAATACCCATATGACGTTGCGGGTGCGCCTGCCGCGGTTAAGCAGGAAGACTTTGATGACAGGATCGATGTACTTCCGGTCAGTGATCCAAACATATTCTCCATGGCGCAACGCGTTACGCTGGCCCAGACACAACTCCAACTGGCTCAGTCAAATCCACAGATGCACAACCTCCATGCTGCGTATCGACGGATGTATCAGGCGCTCGAGGTCCAGAACATTGAGGAAATCTTACCCCCACCCCAAGAGCCTCAACCTATGGACCCCGCTATGGAGAATGCCAAGGCGCTTATGGGGGACATTTTACGAGCGTTCCCAGAGCAGAACCACGAGGCGCATATCGACATCCATATCATGTTTATGAAGACTCCGATTGTGGCTACTTCTCCGCAGATTATGGGATCGTTTATGTCTCACTTGCAGGAGCACGTCAGTATGCTTGCGAAGAAGCAGGCTATGGACGAGGTCAAGCAGGCATTGAGCGGAGCGAAGATGATGGCGGAAGTAGGTGCAGTAAGCTCGGATTCTGTTGCTCAGTACGAGAAGCAGTTAGAGGTCGACATGCAAAACCAGCAGGAAGTAGAAAACTTGGTCGTTCTGTATCAGCAGAAGATTATGGCGGATGTGTTGGCAAGGCTGATGCCCGAGAACCCGAACGAGCCCGATCCTTTGGTAGCCATTCGTATGCAAGAGTTGGAGCTTCGTCGTCAGAAACAAGAGCAAGAGGCGGTAAACGACGCGGCCAAGCTGGAGTTGGAGACGAACAAAGTCGAGCAGCGTGATCGATTAGACAACGCTCGAATGAGTTTGCAGGAAGAGATTGCGGATGACCGGAACGAAGTTAACCGGGAGCGCATTGCAGTTAACGCTGAGATCCAGCAGATGGCTATGCAACGGAGGGGATAATGCCGCTAAAAAAGGGAAAGTCTCAGGACGTTATCAGTAAAAACATTGAGGCGGAAATGGACGCTGGCAAGCCTCAAAAACAGGCGGTTGCGATAGCTTTGAGTAAAGCTGGAAAGAGCAAATACGCCAGTGGTGGCATGGTAAACAGTCGTTTTAGTAAAATTGCTAGACCGCAGAGGTTTGCTGGAGAGTTTTAGTGATTTGTGCCCTTACAGCGATTTTGGTGGGCGTATATACTTACGGTGATTTATACACTTCTTGCGTGTATCGATGTCCCAAAGAAGTGTCTTTCTTCTATTATCATTATCCTCGTGTTATAAGGGTGCCATATGGGTATCGGTGCCCACCTTCTGTAAAGATAGGTGACAAAGTATGATTGAAGTTTTAGCTTTAGCGGGTGCAGTCACTAAAATAGCGGGAGGCATTAGTTCTGCTGTTCAAGCTGGCAAAGACCTGAACAGTGTTATGCCTCATTTTGGAAAGTTGGCTAAATTAGAGGCCGACATAGCTATTGCTGAATCAGGTAAGCACAAAGGTCCGCTTGGAAGATTAACATCTAGCGAAGAAGAAGGTTTTGCTATTGCTCAAGCCAAGATGGCGCACAAGGAAGCAATGGAAACTCTTCGCAGCCATTGCCGTTTATATGGGCCTCCGGGCATGTGGGACTTGGTTGTGCGTGAGCAAGCCGAAGCGAGAAAACGACAGAAAGAAGCCTTGGAAGCCCAAGCCGCTGCTAGAGACAGATTGTTCTGGGGTATTTCATTGGCGATAGGGGTTTTAATTTTTGTTGGTGGAACTGCGGCAATGATTTGGGGTGTAGATCGGTTGGCGAATGGGTGACATTATACAAGAATATACTAGGGAAATACGTTGTGTGTGACAAAGCTGGGAAAATCATTATAATAACGCATCACCACGGCATAGCAAAAGCGTGGTTGGAAAAGGGAAAGCGTGATGGCAACAAAGCTGGATGAATGGAAGGTTCTGCCGCGTTTGATGATGCTGGTGACATCCATTATGTATATACGGTGCCTAGAATGGGCATTATCCCAACCTGACCTATCGGTATCACAGGCGGGTCTAATATCAGTTGTAACTGGGGCTTTCACGGGAAGTTTCGGCATCTGGATGGGTAAGGAGTCTAAGTAATGTTACAAGCACTTATAGGTCCAGTGGCAAACCTCGCAGGCTCTTGGTTGCAGGGTAAAGCGGATAAGAACGCTGCCCATGCGGAGCTAAAGCTAACTGAGGCGAAGGCGAAAGCCCAGATATTGTTGTCTGAAAAGACAAGCGTTGCTGACTGGGAGCGCATCATGGCGGAGGGCGCAAAATCAAGCTGGAAAGACGAATGGTTCGTAGTAATTCTGTCTATCCCATTGATTTTGTGCTGGATTCCGGGCGCGGAAGGCTGGGTTGACCGTGGGTTTGCGCAGCTTTCAAAAGCTCCGGACTGGTATTTTTACAGCCTTGGAATTGCAATTTCAGCCAGTTTTGGTGTGCGTGGGGCACAGGCATTTTTTAAGAGGAAGTAACATGAGCGAGTTTAAGTTAAGCCAGCGTAGTCTGGACCGTATCGAAGGCATTGATGAAGAGCTTCATGCGCTTGTATGTGCCGCTATTCATAATACACCATATGATTTTGGTATTCCGCATTTAGGCGGTCTTCGCACTATTGAAGAACAGCGCAAACTAAAAGAATCCGGTGCATCAAAGACCATGAAAAGCAAACATCTTGAAGGTGATGCTTTTGATTTTATGGTTTTTCTTGGGCCTAGAGTTTGTTGGGAACTAAAGTTCTACGATGATGTTGGCGATGCTATTGTGAAAACGGCTAAGGATATGGGCATTAAGCAACTTAAATGGGGAGGGGCTTGGCATATCGACAACATCCTAGACTGGGATGGTACGATGTTAGAGGCGTACAATGATTACGTTAAGTTACGGGTGTCGCAGAACCGCACACCGTTTGTAGACATGCCCCACTTTCAAAAAGGATAATTGTTATGATTTCTAAAGCTACTGAGAAGGCCATCGAAGACGCAGTGTCCGAAGCTGCGAGCGACGATAAGAAAAACCCTACTTCTCGTTATAACACGCAGAAGGGCCGTAATAACACGGCAAAGTATGGCAGGAAAGCTAAGAAGAAGCTGCCTAGCACACCTAAGATAAAAAAGGATCCTAAATCCCCCAAAGGATTTAAGAGCAGCAAAATTCCGGACACACTAGAGTCTGGTAGCTCTATGGGCGTAGGCACTGATCCTACTAAATTTGGGGTAGGGGTTCGTGTCGGAGAAAGAAATCGTATGGGTGACACCGTACCGAAGTTTGCTACGGGCGGAGAGGTTCGTGAAGACAGGAAAGCTAAGAAGAAGCTGCCGAAGACTCCGAAGCTGCCCAAGGATCCAAAAACGCCTACTTCGATGGGCGACAAAAAACTATTCCAACTTCCGTACAAAAGAAAGATTTCAAAAAAACTAGGCACTAAAGAATTGCCTGTTGGAAAACCAGTGCCTGATAGCATGTTACCTCCCATGTTAAGTACCCGTAAAAACGGTAAAGGAACTCGTGAAAACTTTGAGGGTAGCTTTAGATCAGGCGGCGAAGTCCGCGTTGCGGATGTTCGTGATAACCCTAAACGTGGGAAGTGTTACTAATGACTACGATTATGATCAGTGTGCTTCCTGACGGGATGCCTGTAGATAAAATGGAGAGCGACGACGACGGCAAGAGTTGTCCGCTCCCAACGCAAGATGACGAGCTAAACGCCGCTAATCGTGAGATAGCGGTTGAGGAGTATGGGTATCGTGAGCCTAATACTAGCTCGGCATTTCGCAATGACGAAAGCTGCGGGACGTGTGGAATGTACAACCAGACCGAGGATATGCAAGATTGCATTGGAGACGAGTCTGGGGACACGGGCTATTGCCAACTACTCAAGTTTGTGTGTAGTAGTGAAAACACATGCAACGAGTGGGTAGAAGGTGGTCCAATCACATCTGACCTACAAGAGGAATACAAGGATATCCTATAATGGATGTTGTCGACTTCGCAAAATATGTGTATAGGTTGTTGAGAGAGCGTGAAGAAGACATTGCTCGCTCTTTAGCCAACGGGTCTGCTAAAGACTGGGAGACCTATAAAATGATGGTGGGAGAGATACGGGGACTCTCTTTTGCTAAAGAAGAAATGAAGTCCCTGCTGGAGAGAAACGCTGACGATGTCGAAGACCTTATATCTTCCTGATCACGTCGCGCAGAAAATAAATAAGGAAAAAAGCTCTGACACGTCAGACGGTCCTTCTTTAGAAAGCGCGTACATTAACGCTGACGAGCGGGTGTTAGATCCCTCGCTCCTCGAAAAGCCCCTTCTTGAAAGATTACCGCAGCCTACAGGATGGCGTATGCTGGTAATGCCTTATCAGGGGAAACTCAAAACAAAAGGCGGCATTCACTTACCTGACGAAGTTCGGGAAAGAGAATCTGTAGCTACGGTTGTTGCATATGTCTTGAAGCTAGGGCCGTTGGCCTATGGTGACAAAGACAAGTTTGGCGAGCCGTGGTGCAAAGAAGGACAGTGGGTTTGCATCGGTCGCTACTCAGGTTCTCGATTTAAGATCGAGGGTGGAGAGGTCCGGATTATTAACGACGACGAAGTAATTGCAACCCTAATGGAGCCCGATGATGTCAAACATGTCTGAAGAAACTGAAACCGAAGAGATTGAAGTAGAGATTGAAGACATCGCTTCGGAAGAGCCTGCAAAAGAGGCGGCTCCTGAACCAGAGGTATCTGTTCAGGAAGAGCCTGAACCGCAGCAGGTTGAGGCCGCGGAGGATAGCGAAGAGTTAAACGACTATAGCAAGGGTGTTCAAAAGCGAATTAAAAAGCTGACGGACAAGTATCGCAAAGAAGAGCGCGATAAGCAGGAAGCCTTGCGGCTATCTTCACAGTTAATGGAAGAGAATAAGAAGATGAAGGATCGTCTTCGGCTTCTCGACCGAGGATATGTGCAAGAATACGGCAATCGTTTAAACATCGAGATGAACTCTGCAAAGATCCAGTACAAGGATGCAGCGGATCGAGGTGACAGCGATAAGATGCTGGAGGCGCAAGAAAAGCTGTCTCGTTTAAACAACGAGATGGAGCGTCATCGTCAGGCGAAAGCGCGGGTTGAACGTGAGGCTAAACAGCCGCAGCAACCTCCATTGCAGCCGGGACAACCTGTTGCGCAAGCACAACCAGCCCCACAACAGCAGGCTCCGCAACCGGATCCAAAAGCTGTGGCGTGGGCAGAGAAAAACGAATGGTTTGGCACGGATAGATTACTTACATCTGCCACATATGCCATCCATGCAACACTTGTCGAAGATGAGGGGTTTGACCCGAACGGCGATGAGTACTATACTGAAATTGACCGTCGTCTTCGTTCGGAGTTTCCGAACAAGTTTCAAACGGTTAAGAAGTCGGGAAGTGGAGCACCTGTCGCCTCGGGGAACTCCTCTGCATCTCGCAGCACTAAACAGGGGCGCAGGTCGGTGAAGCTAACGCATTCTCAAGTTGCGATTGCAAAGAAGCTAGGCGTACCGCTTGAGGAATACGCAAAGTTTGTAAAGGATTGAGAATATGGCTAATAGATCACCACGCAAGACTACAACGCGGGACACAGACTCGCGCAGAAAACCATGGGCACCGCCCAGTCACCTTGAAGCACCTACGCCACCAGATGGGTATGTGCATCGTTGGATACGAGTTGCAATGCGAGGCGAAGAGGACAAAATGAATGTCAATGCCAAGCTGCGTGAAGGATGGGAACCTGTCCGGAAAGATGAGTATCCAGACTATGAGGCTCCGACTATTGACGATGGTCGATATGAGGGCGTTATAGGTCAAGGCGGATTGATGCTGTGTCGACTCCCTGTTGAAACGGCTCACGAAAGAACTGAATATTACGGGGGCAGAACCCGCGAACAGATGACTGCCGTAGATCAGGACCTTATGAAGGAACAACATCCTTCGATGCCGATAACTAATAGTCGGCAAAGTCGTGTATCGTTCGGAGGTTCTCGTAGAGACTCCGACTAATTGAAAGAGGATTGCTACTATGGCAAACACTAACGGTGCCTTCGGACTTCGTCCGATTGGTGTAGTCGGTCAGGCTGCAAACACCACTGGTGCGACCGAGTATCGTATCGCCTCTGGAAACACTAACGCGATTTACCAAGGTTCACCCGTAATACCGCTGTCAACAGGCTTTATTGATATTGTTGGCGCGGCTGCTGGTGGAACGGTAGGTTTACTTGGTGTGTTCTGGGGATGCGAATATGTATCGTCGACCACTGGTGAGAAAGTTTTCTCAAACTACTGGCCCGGGTCAGGCGCGGATTCTAATCATCCCGTCAAAGCCTTCGTGTATGACAACCCAATGCAGACATTTGTTATCTGCTCAGACGCTTCACTGACTAGCGAAGCAACTGCGCAGGGTCATGTGTTCGCAAACGCAAACTTTGCGGCTGCTACTTCAGGCACTACAGCCTCTGGTATTTCATCTGCTAAGTTGGGTGTTAGCACAATCGCCACCACTGCTGCATTGCAACTGCGCATCATGGGCATCCAAGATGACCCTGAGAACAGTGACTTCACAGCGGCTGGTATCCCTGTAATTGTTCGATTGAATAACAGCTTCAACTCCGCCAACGGTGCGATTGTTGCTGGTACTCCGTCGACTACTGGCGTTTAAGGAGGTCTAAAGAATGGCTATTTCTCGCGCACAACTAGCGAAAGAGCTAGAACCGGGCCTCAACGCGCTGTTTGGTATGGAGTACTCTCGGTACGAAAACCAACACGCGGAAATCTACACAACGGAATCTTCAGATAGAGCATTTGAAGAGGAAGTAATGTTGAGTGGGTTCGGCGCAGCACCAACCAAATCGGAAGGTTCTGCCGTCAATTTTGACGAAGCTAACGAAGCATATACTGCTCGTTATAACCACGAAACAATCGCGCTTGCGTTCTCTATAACGGAAGAAGCGATTGAAGACAACCTCTACGACCGTCTCGGTTCACGCTATACGAAGGCGCTTGCGCGTTCTATGGCTCACACCAAGCAGGTTAAAGCTGCATCTGTGTTGAACACTGCGTTCACTGCTGGTGCAACTGCTGGTGGTGACGGTGTTGCACTTTGTGCGACAGACCACCCGCTAACCAACGGTGGTACGTTTGCTAACGAACCAACAACTGCGGCTGACTTGAACGAGACTTCTTTGGAAGACGCGTTGATCAGCATTGCTGGTTTCGTTGACGAGCGTGGGTTGAAGGTCGCCCTGCGCGGCACCAAGTTGGTCATTCCACGTCAACTGCAATTCGTTGCAGAGCGTTTGATGGTTTCAAACTTGCGTGTTGGCACAGCGGACAACGACACTAACGCCATCCGGTCAATGGGTATGTTGCCAAACGGTTATGCCGTTAACGACTTCCTGACTGATCCAGATGCGTTCTTCGTCATGACCGACGCACCTCGTGGTTTTGTCCACTTCGAGCGTTCTGCTCTGTCCACTAACATGGAAGCAGACTTCGACACTGGCAACATGCGCTTTAAGGCTCGTGAACGCTACAGCTTCGGCTTCAGCGATCCACGCGCAGTATTCGGTTCACCCGGAGCGTAAAACGTGCTATAGTCTGGGAGGGTACTTTCATATACCTCCTCCCAAACTGGGGGCTACTTCGGTAGCCCCTTTCTTTTTTTGTCTGGTGTGATATTCTACATCTGGAGCAATAATGCTCGGTATAGATTTCATGG
>Ga0316202_10000635_pt1 | contig 35325 bp, 30 predicted proteins | sample 3monrhotite_MG_FD_204934 | JGI IMG/M metagenome (GOLD analysis project Ga0316202, IMG submission 204934) | Microbial mat bacterial communities from mineral coupon in-situ incubated in ocean water Damariscotta River, Maine, United States -... | ecosystem: Environmental > Aquatic > Marine >...
CCCACAGAGGTTTAACATGCCGAAAAAAATAGAAAAACAGAGCTAAGGAACGTGCATGTTCCTACATAAATTTCATTTTCAGAAATGAATGTGTCGTGCGTTAAATGTGTGGCAGTCAAAACCCTAAAATCACATTGACTTCTAATCTCGAGTCCGATGCAAATGATGTTAGTGCCGGGTCATTATCAACATGAACAAATTTATACAGGCTGGCTTCAATAAACCATTGTCGTTTGATGCGGGTTTTGGCACGAAGATCCCAAAAGGTTGATTCGTAATCCAGATCATGGGTAAAACGAAGCTCATATTCAGTGCTGTTTAAATTATTCTGCGCAAGACGAAGGCCAAGAAACATATCATTTTGGAAAGGCGTTAAAGGAGTACTGCTAGCAGACTTTCTCCCGTCATAATAGTACTCGCCATACAGCGTCAGCGCATTTTTTCCTGAACCAATACGTGGAAATTCACGTTCCAAGCCAATACCCAGTCCCATAAAGTCATCATCATCAATCGAGCGATAAATCGACTCCAGCTTCATTAGTATTTGCCCTTTGACCCATAACAGTTCAAACCCTGTCTGTTCTATTTGAGTATAATTAGGTTGTAACGTGATGACATTACCAATGCCATCCAAATTAGGCGTAAAATAAGGCGATCGGGCATGGCCATTGTAGTAGGAGACGGCAAACTCCACGGACTCTGACATCTGTGAAATACGCACTGCGGAAGAAAGTGCGTGTTGCCCTTTTTCAAATTCCGCATCAGAAAATGCAAACGTTGATGTTCGAAAGCGGTCTTTTCCTTCAGCCAGTCGCTCTTCGCGACTATCAGGCAACAGCCAGGCATCAATCCTGCCAGAGTCAAACAACCAGGAGAGTTTCCCTCCCGGAATGCCTTGTTTTATATCCCCTTGGAAATCTTCGATGCGGTCTCTCGGGTTAAGTATATCGACGGGGCTAAATGCTTCCAGTACACCCCAGCGTTCCATTAATATACCGCCAGACACTTCTAGTGATGAGGCGTAATAACTCAATTTGAGTTCACGCACATCGCCTCGCCAGGATTGATCTGCCGCGGGATGATAACGGCCAAAAAAAGAGGCATTGATGTCGATATTACGATTTATCTGGCCATTATAATCCAGGGTTGTCGCTAGTGAGTATTGCCTCAGGCGATCAGATTGTTCGCTAAATAGCGAGTCTTTCGCATAATCATTATATCGACCTTGGACTTCTCCCTTAAACGTCGTTCCATTGGCTATTGAGTGCAAAACCAGTACCGGAAAAACCAATAATATGGAAACGCAGTTTTTCCTCATTATTTAGACCATCTTCTCAATGCCGTTGGATTCAGATCGCTTGCTTTAAAGTCCGCTCCAAACTGATAATCAGACCAGATAATCGTTGAAACAGCCCCCGTCTTCAGGTTGGTCATCACCATTTTCATGGGTCGCCAGTACTTCCCTGCAAATTTTTTATAATCGTAAAAACGCATTTCTTTTAACGGGCGTCCGTTAATATCGTGGTATAGCAAACGCAGGGGATGATAAATTTCCTGATCCACCCACTCTTTTATCATTTTGTAACTGGAATAAGGATAAGCCGGGGTGTTTTCAACAACAAATGTTGGCTTTCCATCCAGAAGCTCATCTTTGATATATTGATAGGTATATTTCTTGACTTCCCAGGTGCCAATATCTTCAAATGACAATTCGCTGCCTGCAAAACTGCCGCTTTTGTCTCTGGCTGCAAGGCGTTTGGTGCGGCGAAGTGCTGGCATATAAATCCATTGATCGTCTGGTTTCAGGCCATGCGAATAAGTTAATGAAACCATACCGGCCAAGTCTCTGGGCTCCATAAAATTGACCAGTCGTTTATCTCCATCATCGGGGACTTCCACTGTATACATTTTGAACTTTCGTTCACTGCTAAATCCACCGGCTCCTTCTAGCGTCATTGTTCCGGATACAGCGTAGTTGCCAAAGCCGGAGTCACGGCGTTGTGTTTCTTCCGCAATTTCCAGACCACGGTCAATATCCGCAAAAACAGAAGACGTTGCTAACAGACCTGCCCCAAACAATATTGATACTTTTTTCATTATAATTCCTTTGCTTTATAAAGATCTGTTTTATAAAAAACTGATGGTAGAAATAAGAAGTCGAATACCAGGGCTAGCAGAATAACAATCGCTGTCATCAATCCCATCCATGCGTTAATTTGAAACCCTGAAATAGCCAGACAGGAAAAACCAGCGACTAAAATAATGGTTGTAATAAGAATTCCGGGGCCTGAGTGTTTCATCGCATTCAGTATTGCTTGATTGTGATCAACATCCTTGCGCTTTCGTTCTCTGCGCAATGCTTCAATCAAGTGAATAGTATCGTCCACAACAATACCTAAGGTAACAGCAACAATGGCAGCAACGGCCATGCCGACCTCACCAACGATTAGTGCCCAACCACCCAATGTAGCGACAGGAGGAATAAAATTGGCCAAGGTGGCGAACACTCCCAGCACAAAGGATTTAAACAGGAAAAATAGAAGAATCGATATTGCCAACAGTGCCAGTAGTGTGCCCTTCAACATCTGGTCAATATTACGCTGGCCGATATATGAAAAAAGAATGCTCGTCCCGGTTGCTTTAGCGGTTTTGCTTAATAGAGGAGTATGTTCATCCATCCATTGTTCAGCACGCTGAGTAAGATCAAGCATTTCTGATGTTGAAGCATCATACAACGATACTGTTAATCGGCTTTCACTTTTATCTACAGTCACTTGGTCTCTGAGACCAAGCCCCATGGGCAGAGACATTTCATATAACCACAAGTACTGAGCAGCAATATATTTATCGGTCGGTAAAGCATAGTATTTTTCATCGCCACCATTCATCGCGCGATTGAGGGTTTTCATGATGTCAGCCAAAGAGTGAACATGAGAAACCTCTGGCTGCTCTCTCAGCCAGTCTGAAAATTGACTTAACTGGTTTAAATATTCAGGGTCTGTGATGCCATCTGGATCAGTGGCAGGCGAGTACTCAATCGTATAAAAGCCACCGATATGTTGATTCATATAATCTGTATCATTTCTGAAATCAAAGCGCTCATCAAAATACTCGACATAACGATCATCCAGTTTATTGCTAACAGCCAGACTGGCCAAACCAAGCCCCAGCACAAGAGAAGTTACAATCACTTTGCTGGTATGTCGGGTCACTAGCGTATGTAAAAAAACCCATAACGACTCGGGTACCAGTGGACGTTGTTGAGAGACACGCCAAGGCAATACCAGAAGAAAAACCGGTAACAAAATGAGGCTAAAGCCCCAAGCAAACAAGGTACCAAAACCGGCAATCATCCCCAAGTGGGCAAAGGGAGGTGATTCACTGAACATCAGAGAGAAGAAGCCGACGGCGGTTGCCAAACTGGTCATGGTGATGGGACGCGTCGTTTCTTTCAGACCTTGTCGTATCGACCATGATTTATCCTTGTCGGGATTTTCCCGGCGAAACCGGGAAACCGCCGAAACAAGATGTATGCAGTCTGCTGTTGCAAGCGTCAAAATAATAAAGGGTGCGGTAACACTAGGAGATGAGAGAGGTATACCCAGCATTCCGGCGACTCCCATTCCACAAGCAATAGCCGCTAACATAATGACCGTTATCGCTGACACTACCCATACTGACCTGAATATCAACCAAATCAAAAAAAGCATCAGCGTAATCATGACCGGCGTTAACAATGCCCCGTCATTGGCACCTGCTTCGCCGAATGCGTTGTCCAATGCCAACGAACCGGATAGTTTTAAATCAAGTTCATCCTGTGCAGCTTCAAAATCGGCAATAAGCTCTCTTGCCTGCTCTGTTAAATCAAACGCGGGATCTCCTTGTATGATGTCATCTAGGCGAAACTCCATGGCCACCAATCCTACCTTTGCATCACGACTCAACAGTTGCCCGAGTAACATGGGTTCCTGTAGTGCAGCCTGTTTTAGGGTTTGTGCATCTTGCAAGGAAATTTCATCTCCCTTCCGGTAGAGATGATCGATGGCAACATCATCTCCCTGTGCAACAACACGTTGGAAATTTGTGACTGAATCCACTCGTTTGGTATAGGGCATCGCCCATGCCTTATCCGTTAATGTTGTTAACGCCGATAATTTTGAGGGTGTAAACAGGTCTCCTGTTTGGGCAGAAACGATAAATACTAACGTATTTTCGCGGCCATACTTTTCTTCAAAGCGTTCCAGTTCCAGAAGTTCGGGGTTTTCATCGGAGAAAAATACTCTGGCATCGCTTCTGAATTCCAGCCCGGCAATACCTGCTGAAATGATACAAATCAACAACAATGACACCGAAAAGACAAACCAGGGGCGTGCCAGTACCCATTTGGCACAATGATCCATGATATTTCATACCCCTACGCAAGCAGTAGTATTTGCCAGTATTCTCTGCAAAGAATCCAACGTATAAATGAAGTCTTCTTGTGTATGCTCTGAGGTAATAAAAAAACGAAGACGTGCTTCATTTTCAGGTACCACTGGGTACATGACAGCATGGGCAATGATGCCAACCTGTTGCAGGTCAGACATCAGGTTAACCGCCAACATACTATCGCCAAGCATTACAGGCACTACGGCAGAAGCACCGCTTTCACCAATATCAAACCCCCGCTCTACCGCCAGTCGGGAAAACTGTTTGACGTTATTTTGCAGGTTTTCCACCCTCCATGATTCTTCCAACATCACTTTTATTGATTCATTGGCGGCTGCGGCAGATGCAGGTGGAAGTGCTGTGCTATATAAAAGTACACCGGGTGCAAAAAAACGCAGCAGCCTGATCATTTCTTCAGAGCCTCCTAGAAAACCACCGCAACTGGCAAAGCTTTTGCTTAGCGTACCCATAATAATATCAACTTGTTTGGCATCAACATTCCAGTGCTCACATAAGCCTCGTCCACTTTTTCCTACCACACCAAAGGAATGGGCTTCATCGACCATCAGCCAACAATTGTGTTGCTTTTTAAGTTCAACAAGACGGGGAAGATCTGCCAAGTCACCATCCATGCTGTAAGCGCCTTCCACAACGATCATTGCTTTTTCATAATTTCCACGATTTTCATTCAGCAAAACTTCCAAAGCATCGAAATCATTGTGCGGGAAAACCACTCGACGGCTATCGGCCATAACAGCCCCCATAACACCGCTGTTATGCATATATTCATCCATAATAATCAGGTCACGTTTACCCATGAGGTAACCAATCGTCGTGACGTTAGTCATATAACCACCCACCGTGGTGACACAACTTTCAAAACCAAACGCATCACACAGGGTTTGTTCCAGCTCGCCATGAATTTCCATTTCCCCTCCGACCATGCGTGCGGCTCCTGCATGTGTTCCATATTGGTCAAGAGAACTTTTGGCTGCATTAATAACACGTTCATCATTTGCCAAGCCAAGATAGTTGTAACCCGAATAACAAATAAATTCTCTTCCTTTGTTGGTCACTTTGTTGGATAAGCCGCCAGAGCGAGACATAAAGTAGGGGTTATTCATCCCTTCTCGTCCATACACATCATCAATTTTTTCAATGATTTTATAATCTGCGTTGTTCGTTACATCCATGGCATCAATACTGTCCTTATCACTACCAGTACCTTTATTAATATTTTTTTTGTCCAAAAACTCTGACTTAAATGACTCTAATAAATCTGCATTCGCACTCATTAAAAACCCCTCGTATTTTTTTACGCCGCAATATTTTCTTGATTATCAATTTGTAATTGATCAAGACATTTATGCGCCAGAGAGGATATGGAACTACTTCCAATCAACTCCAATGCTGAAATGGATACACCTAGATTTGTATCCAGGTTCATACGGATCTCGGTCGCCATCAAGGAATCAACGCCCAATGATTCCAAAGGCCGGGAAGAATCAATTTGTCCTGCTGGCATTTTTAATGCGGCGGCAAAAACTTCTGAGACCAATGAGACTAATACTTGTGTCTGTACTTCTTGCTCAAGTACTGCAAGTTTTGCAGACAAACGCGATTTAACAGAGTCATCATGCTCTTCCTTTGCCTCCTCGAACACTGTGCGATAACGCGATGAATGAGTTGCATTCATCTCGTACCCTCCCCACTTTCCCCATTCGGGCAGGGAAGAAATACTGATATTGACCTGGTCTGTTGAGATTGCACGCTCCATACCATTCAATCCCAGATCAAATGAGAGAGGCGAAAGCCCAATTTGAGTCAGATGATCTCCGATCTTGCTGTCCTGACTCAGGATTCCCACAGAACCGATCGCACCCCAGTTGATACTCATGCCAGCTTTATTATGCAATCGCCTGTACCTTGCTAAGGCATCAAGAAAACCATTTGCCGCGCAATAGTTAGCCTGACGGCTATTGCCCAGCAATACAGAAATAGAGGAGTACAAAACAAAATGGTCCAGCTCATGTGCTTGTGTTGCAACATGAAGATTCCAGGCACCTGATGCCTTGGGAAGCATGACTTTGCGCAAATCCTCTCCTGTCATTTTTTCAATGGGTTTGTCTTCTATCACTCCCGCCGTATGAAAAATTCCCTTAAGAGGTACGTCTATCCCTTCTATCATTTTGGTCATGTTCTGGACGGAAACAATATTCGAAAGATCACAGGGTTGAGCTGTGACGTGAGCCCCCATGGCGCCCAGCATCGTCATAAACATCTGATCAGCGTGACTCTCTCCAGCCTTTCTACTACACAGTACAATATGTCCGGCTCCATGTCCGGCCAGCCATTTTGCTGTCTCTTTCCCCAGGCCGCCAAACCCACCGGTCACAAGATAAACGGCATCGGGGAAAATATTGACCGAATCAATTGCTTGTGCGGGTAGCTCTGAGTTGTCATCAAAATCCAATACTGAATCAGTATCAGCCACTAATGGACCACTCTGAATGAACTGTTTTAATTTCGTGCTTTGCCCTCTGAATACTGCCTTATCGACGGTCATTGCCTCGCGTAAATATTGACTGACCTGTGCTTTATTATTTTTTAGATCACTGGCTAAGCTGTAACGAATCATCGAGCCTATATTGTGCCGACATATAAAGGCATCATCATTATTCGCAAGATCAACAACAACGCCTCCCTGTGCCAGCATGTTAAACCCAAAGGATCGATCCCATTCATCAACAGGTACCGCAAGCAGCGACACACTTTTATCGCCGACAATATCCTCTATTGATATTCTATCCCAGTCACTTTGATCTGCCGGAACAGTGATAATATCGATTTGTTTTTCCTTAAGAAAAGATGACAACGCCTGACCCAATGCGTCATCACAAACCAATGCGGTTGACCCATCAGGTAATGAAATTTTCTCAATGATCCGTCGGGCAGAAGTCATACACACTGCTTCGCTGGCAACAAACGGCGCTGAAACGTCATCTCCAATTTTTACCAATACCCCTTCATCCATGGATAGCAAAATATGTGACGAAAGCGAAAGTGGGATAATTCCTGCAACACGATCACCCACGCCGTAATTCGCTACATTCTCTCCAACACGTGTTACATGAGCACACACACCTGTCAGCTCGGGTTCACTGGCATCTCCCTGAAATCCAGTAATGTTTTTTGGTAAATGAATCACTTCAATTTTTAATTCAATGTCATCAACAGCAATCTTAGGTACTGCCATCTCCATCAAGCCAAAAGCAGCCTCACTTTCAGTTTCCATCAACTCAAACCTGCCGCCCGACTTGGTCGATAACGTTGTTTCATGCGTTTCCGAAAACAACCCGGAAGGCAATAGTTCTGAGAAGTACCGCCCTGAGCTGCGTAACGCAACTTCATCTTTGTTGTGATTAGAAAGTAACTCTTTCAACAGTGCCTCAATACTTCCAACATCAATCATTTTTGGAAGATCAATAATGGTGGCATTGAGATTATCGATTTCGTTAAATGCCACTCGACTCAACCCGACCAATGCGCCTTGAGCCGGAATAGTGGTTGCATCAAGGGCGTCAACAATGAAAGCACTTCGTGTCACAATATAAAGCCGGGGAACAGAGGGTGCTTTTGCTAATGTGTGTATTAATTCAAGTAAATGTTCGCTGGCTTGCATCCCGGTTGGGTCAAAAGCATTGTCATAACCTGAATCCGCCATATACAAAACAGCATCAAATTTTGTTGTATCAATACTTCCCAGCACCATTTCATCCACAGATACAACAGTCGTATCAACGATGGTTTGCTTTGTAATTTCAGTGCATATCGTATTAAAAATTGAGATATCACCTTCTTCAACGGCTAGCCATTTTTTATTGACTATCGTGAAATCACCCAATTCTTCAGGCTTCCACTCAAAACGAAGATCCCCTTTTGGATATTCTTTACGTTTGTCTTTGTTCAGCAAAGCTGAGCACACCAAACCATCGATGCTTGCAATTACGCTGCCATTTTCATCGCACATCAACAAATCACATTCGACTTTTCGTGCAGTACGCTTTTTCATATGGCCGTGACAATAGATCTGTGTGGGAAGCCTGCCGTAAATTTTCATCTCATTCATGGCGGTCGGCAGGAATGCACCATCTTCCGGATTCAATAAACATAAGACAGTTTGTAGACAACCATCCAGGAGACTTGGATGCACTTGATAATGATGATTATCCCTCACAAGCTCATCGGGTAAAATTAAATGGCTGATGACCTCATCGCCACTTTCCTTCAAATAACAATATTCGATTGGCTGAAATAGGGAGCCGTATTGCATAGAAAATTTTGTGAAATTCTGATAGACCTGAGTTGCTTGTAATGGCTTGTCAAACATCTTTAATAGGTTTTGAATATCTATTTTGGAATTTCTGCCGGATCGCAGTGGATAAATAGATGCACTCGCATGCCGACTAACTTGGTCAGGGCTTTGTTCATCAAAGCTTTTCACCGTAAATGTATCCCCTGATTCGTTCACCGTGACTTCCAGGTTAAGCGCCTTGCTTGAATCAAGTACCAGAGCCTTTTCAATTGAAATATCTGTCAGCCGCCAACCTTTACCAGTATCCATTGAAGTCCCTTGGGCACATTCAATCATGGCCTCGACATAACCTGCCGCAGGCATAATAGAAAGCCCATCAACTACATGATTGTCCAAATAACTTAATCGATGGTCGGCAAGATCACAGCGCCACACATTCGCTGCGGGTACTTTCATTCCCAGTAGTGGATGTTCAACATCATCTTGACGGTCACGTCGTTGTGATTCAGATTCACGCCACAAGACTTCCCGCTGCCAAGGGTAACCAGGTAACTTCACAAAGTTGCCTTTCGGGTGACGATGCTGCCATTGCAGCTCCGCTCCTTCTGCATAGGCATTGGCAACAGACTGATAAAAAGACGCAACTTCTTGCTGCTTTCTGTTTAACGTCTGGCACAGGTTTATTGCTGTTCCTGCATCAGCACAAATTTCTTTAATGGAATTGCGTAATACCGGATGGGGTCCCACTTCAATAAAGACACGATAATCATCATCAATCAATGAACGCATCGCCTTTTCAAAATAAACGGGATTACGTACATTTTCACACCAGTAAGCCGCGTCATAACGTACGTCTGTTACACATTCCCCGGTGACGGTTGAATAAAGCGGTATCGTTGGTTCAATCGGCATCAGTGGAGCCAGACTCTCCATCAATTCGGGTTTAAGCGGTTCCATCATTGGGCTGTGATAAGGCACTTCAACAGTCAATGCACGGGCAAATACATCACGATTTTCCAGTTGTTCCTGCAACTCATCCAGACATGTGGAGTCACCCGCCAGCGTCACTCCCGTGGGACTGTTGATTGCGGCAATGCTGACCTTTTCTTGATAAACCGTGATTGCTTCCAATGCCTCTTCATGCGTTAAACCAACCGCCAGCATACTGCCTTGGTGCGCTGCCTTTTTCTGAATTCGGCTGCGGTAAAAAGCAACATGTAAGGCATCCCTCAAGCTCAACATACCGGACGCCCATGCCGAACTTATCTCGCCCACCGAGTGACCAACCACCGCCGCCGGTTCCAAACCTTCAGCCCGCATTGTTTCCGTCAGCGCATATTGAATAATGAAATTTGCGGGTTGCGCATATTGCGTTTCCGTAATACGAGAGTCTGCCTCTGATTTCATCATTTCCGCTTTAATTGAGAAACCTGCGATCTCCTGAAAAATATCATCCGCACGTTCTACGGCTTCCCTGAATACGGTATTTTCCTGATAAAGCCCTTGACCCATTCCCCACCATTGCGGTCCCATTCCTGTGTAGATAAAGACAGGCTTTACCACGCCGGTAAAAGGCTTGCTACCTTCTGCTGCCTGAGCTGAATACTCCTTGTTAACGTATTCATCCAACACACTGAGCATTTCCTTATCATCTTTACCCCACAGTGCAAGACGATGTTCCAGATGTCCTCGGCGACGTGCCGCCGAATAGACAACATCATCAAATCTGCTACCCGTGCGCAGCAGTTCCAAGTACTCTTTCGCCAGTGTTTTTACTGCCTCCTCGCTACGCGCAGAAATTGGCAACAACCGACAGGATTGCCTGCCAATGGTTTCTTTATGTCCTTCCGCTATTTCATCATTATTGATGTCCGTTGGCAGACTCAATATGGCATGAGCATTGGTACCACCATAACCAAAAGAATTAATGGCAATACGTCGGGTTTTACCTTCCGCCGCCAGTGGACTCAATTCTGTCGCTAGCTTCAAGCCATTTTCACCAAAGGGAATATTCGGATTAGGCTCTTTCAATGTTGCCAAAGGAGGTACTTTGTTATGTTTTAACATCATGCAAACCTTGATGATGCTGGCGACACCTGCTGCCGCCTCCAGGTGTCCGATATTACTTTTCAGAGAGCCAATTTTGCATAAATCAGTACGCTGCTGACCGTAAACTGAGGAGATAGCTGATGCCTCTATCGGATCTCCCACCGGTGTGCCTGTTCCATGTGCCTCGACATACTGAATGCTTTTTGCTGTTAGAGAGGCACGGGCAACCACTTTTTCCATCAAAGCCTGTTGAGATTTAGCACTGGGAACGGTTATACCGCTCGTTCGGCCATCCTGATTAACACCTACGGCATCAACAACGGCTAGAATATGATCACTATCCGCTAAGGCCTGCTTGAGTGATTTTAGAATGACAACACCCGCCCCTTCACCTCGCCCATAACCATCTGCTCGTGAATCAAAACTTTTTGACAGGCCATCACGTGCCAGGAACTGTCCTTTTGACATGGCAATCGGATATTCAGGACGTAACATAAAGTTTACCCCTCCAACAATCGCCATTTCACACACACCACTACTGATATCATTCACTGCATATGAGAATGCCACTAATGAGGATGAACAGGCTGTATCAACGGAAATACTGGGGCCACGTAGATCATAAGCATACGAAAGACGGTTGGAAAGCATTGTCAATGTTGCACCAGAGGCACTGTGCGTACCAATTTCACTCCGCGCACCACTGCCCAATTGATTAAGCATATGGTCCAGAGTAAACCCACCCATATAAACACCAATCTCTTGACCTGCCAATGCGGTCGGGTCTACTCCCGCATCTTCCAGTGCTTCCCATGACACTTCCAGCAATAAGCGTTGTTGAGGGTCATAAAACTCTACTTCCCTAGGGGCAAAATTAAAAAAACCTGCATCAAACTCTTTATAATTCCAGTCAACAAAATGTCCTTTATTCACATATGATTTTCCTGATGCCGCACCTTCCACATTATAAAATCGTTTCGCCTCCCAACGATTTTTCGGAATTTCACTGACTGCATTTTTACAATTTTCGATATTTTCCCAAAATGCATCTGCGGTATTCGCACTTCCAGGGAAACGGCATCCCAACCCAACAATCGCAATTTTTGATTCTTTATCGATATTCATTATCCATCATCCTCATGGTAAGCACATATATATCGCCAAAATTCTTATCCAGGTCTGCATCAGTCACAGCGAAAAACCAACAGCCCATTAACTTCGGGCCAAGATAAAACATTTCCATATTGGCAACGACCAACTTTCTCACAAAAAAATGTGTAATATTTACATTTTTACAATAATAACCTTTCTAATCACTAAATATAGTTATAAATATCAAGTTTTATGAAAATATAAAAATGGTGGTGAATTTATAATCCAGCTCATTACGGTGACACCATATTTACTGTTAGATTTTTCAGAACACTTTATGATCCTGATCAAGCTTTCATCATAAAAATCAGCCTGCTCATTTTCCGTTCATTTATTGTCGAAAAAAACCAAGGGGCGCTCTCAACTAAGCCAACCAGATTACAGGCATTATCAGGCCCGACATTGCCAGATAATTTTCCTTCAATGGCTCATACATTCGGGACATTGCAATCCAGCATAAATATTTCAGTTGCTGATCTCTGTTCTGGTTTTTTGGGAGAGGCATTCTCATATACCCTGAGTGATAGGTATCGAACGACATCTCCATTGGCTATTCAATCTTCCAAGCCGAGGTCTATATCCATAGCATTTGAGATTTAGGTGTTTGGTGTGCGTCATCTTCATTTCGTGGCGAAGCAAAATGACGAGTAACAGCCAGACTATTGCGAGGAATTTTAACGCCGCCATGTGAAGAGGGCGTGCAATGAACATCTAAATCCCAAATGTGATGGGTATATGTAGGTTCCATACTGACACTCATCCAAAATAACGTGTAACAATGAGCCAATTGCCAGGAATTTTAACGCTGCTATCGAATAAGAAGGACATACAATTAATACCTGAATATCAATCGCTATAGGTATATTCATTTCGTCACTTAAAAGCATTATCCGTCTTTGTGGATACGCTTCAATTGAGAACACCCCGCAACTGAACGGGTAACATTACCCGGGAAGTAGTGATAAAATGCGTGGATCTCCCCCATAAAAAATAGATAAAGGAAAACTCATGTCTGCACTCATCTGCGGTTCCTATGCCTACGACACCATCATGGTGTTCCCGGACAAATTCAAACATCACATCCTGCCAGACAAGGTACATATGTTGAATGTATCGTTTCTGGTGCCCCAAATGCGTCGGGAATATGGTGGCTGCGCAGGCAACATCGCCTACAATCTCAAGCTGCTGGGTGACAATCCATTACCCATGGCAACTGTGGGCAAGGACTTTGATCTTTATGCCAACTGGATGGACAGCTGCGACATCACACGCAACCACATCAAGGTTTATGACAGCACCTTCACCGGCCAGGCCTTTATCACCACAGATCAGGATGACAACCAGATTACCGCCTTTCATCCTGGTGCCATGAGCCTATCCCACGAAAATCAGGTGTCAGATGCCAAAGGCGCCACCATCGGCATTGTCTCCCCCGATGGTCGTGACGGGATGATTCAACATGCGCAGCAATTCTCTGAGGCTAATATTCCGTTTATTTTTGATCCCGGCCAGGGCATGCCCATGTTTGATGGTACGGATCTGTTACGCTTTGCCGAACAGGCCACCTGGATTACCCTCAATGACTATGAGGCCCAGTTGTTCGAGGAGCGCACCGGCAAGTCACCCCACGAAATCGCAGAAATGGTCGATGCGTTGATCATCACCCGAGGCGGTGAAGGTTCCCATATTTATGCCCGCGAACATCGCATTGAAATTCCTGCCGCTTCCCCAAAACAACTGCTCGACCCCACCGGTTGCGGCGATGCCTACCGCGCAGGCCTGCTCCATGGTCTGATGCATGACATGGACTGGGAAACCACCGGGCGCATTGCTTCATTAATGGGGGCCATAAAAATTGAGCAACACGGCACACAAAATCACAGCTTTACCCGTGATGCCTTTGACGCTCGCTTTCAAGAAGCCTTTTCGCGTTCAATTTAAGATTCACTTATTGCATTATTCACTAAAAGCATTACAGTCATCATCCCGATACAAATCGGGATGATGCATTCACCAAAAACAGACGCTTGTGGATAGATATACCCGTAGCGTTTGAGATTTAGGCTTTTAGTGTGCGTCATATTCATTCCATAGCAAGGCGAAATGACGAGTAATAGCCAGACTATTACGAGAAATTTCAACGCTGCCATGGAATGAAGAGGGCGTGCAATAAATCCTAAATTTCAAACGTTACGGGTATATATACCTGCAGTGAGTCAAACAACCACCCACAAACTCTCCCCTTTCGGCCCTCTCGCTCCGGTCGCCGCTTTTGCCGCTTTCTTTTTATTATTTTTCAGTGCCAGCCGTTTATTGCTCGGGCTGATTTATTTTTCAGAAATCAACGCCGTGAATGATGCGCTGTGGTTATTTCCGGTAGGCGTGCGTATGGATGTTATAATTCTTTCCGCTCTACTGCTCATCCCTACCCTTCTGCTGTTATTAATACCGCCTTTCGCTCAGCGTTGGTGGTATTTTTTTATTGCTGGCCTGTTTGCCCTGTTCAGCATTGTGCTGATTTATTTTGAAATCACCACCTACACTTTTTTATCCGTTTACAATGCGCGGCCCAATCATTTGTTTGTAGAATATATGGCAAACCCGGGCACGGTGTTGGACATTGTGTTGACCAACTATAAACTGCCACTGTTCTTCGGCCTGCTATTAATGGCCGCCATTGGTTGGTGGATGGCACGCTTCACTTACCGGCTCATGTGCGACACGCCACAATGGCCGTATTGGAAACGCCTGCTGATTACGCCGGTTATTGTATTGTTACTGGTACTCGGCATACGTTCTTCTTTAAGCGACAGCCCGGCCAACCTGGGTAGCGCAGCTTTTTCAGAAGACAATCTGGTTAACGAGTTGGCTCTTAACTCCAGCTATGCCGTCGCCTACGCCACTTACAACTTTTTTAATCAGCAACAAAATCTTGCACAAAAATATGGTCACATGACGGAAGAGGAAATCATTCGTCGTGTGCGACAACAGACCGGCCTGCCCATAGCAGCCTTTGATGATCCATCCATTCCGCTGGCCCATGTGCAAACGGCCAATACACCGCTTGCTCAACCGCACAATCTGGTGATTATTTTATCTGAAAGCCTCAGTGCGGAATTTATCGGCAGCCTGGGTGGCCTGCCACTGTCACCACAATTTGACGCCTTGAGCCAGCAGGGTATTTTATTCGACAATTTATTTGCCACGGGTAAACGCACCAATCGCGGCCTGGAATCCGTCGTCACTGGTGCATTGCCGATTCCATTCACCAGCGCCATTAAATTGCGTCTGGCACAATCTGATTTTTTCACCTTACCTGCACTGCTGAAAACCCATGGCTATCAAACCAGTTTTTTATACGGCGGTGACACCAATTTCGATAACATGCGACGTTTTCTCAGTTACAACGGCGTCGATCAAATTATCGAAGGCAACGATATCGACAATGCCCGTTTTCGTAATCACTGGGGGGTATCGGATGACGATATTTTTTCCACGGCCAACCATTTTTTTCGTGCTCAGGCCAGCAATGCCCAGCCCTTTGCCAGCATTATCCTCACTCTCTCCAATCATGAACCTTTTGATTTTCCCGACAGTGATTTTGAACTTTACGAACAACCTCGCGCCACACAAAACAACGTCGCCAAATATGCCGACCACGCCCTTGGCCATTTTTTTGCGCAGGCCCGCAAGGAAAACTATTTCAACAACACCGTGTTTCTCATCGTCGCCGATCACGGCGTAGAGATTCAAGCTCGAGGACTGATTCCCGCCGCCAAATATCATGTGCCCGCACTGATTCTCGGCCCCGACATTGCGCCACAACGAATCAACACATTAGCCAGCCAAATAGATCTGCCACCCACCGTGCTGGGTCTGTTGGGCATTACCACACGCCACCCCATGCCGGGGCGCAACCTGTTGACCCTGCCTGCCGACCTTCCGGGGCGAGCCATTTATCACCTTGGCGGCACCTATGCTTACCAAATCGAAAATAGCGTGGTTTTATTGCGCCCTGGTCACCCAAATCGTCAATACCAACTCCGCGATGGCAAGCTTACGCCAATGACTCTCAACCCTGAATTGGAAAAAGATGCCTTGGCTCACCTGCTCCTGCCTGATCTTCTGCACCGCCAGCAGCGCTATCAGCTGCCTTCCCAACCCTGACTATCACCAGCCAATGCGAATATAAATCAAAGGATTATAAGGAAATTCACTGATTTATCTCAGTAAATAACATGGCCATTACCCAGTGATTTCGCTGGTTTTAGACCGGTCCAGCTTTTATACTCCCCGCTGCTGAATAATGCAGGTTGCCCACATCGTCAGCCAGGAAGGCCCGCGGTCCGGTAACAACGCCTGAACAAGGCACAACTGCCCCCTCAAAAAGCTGTCAGGAGTCAAACGTCCCATGCAAGCCAATATTCTGTTTCAAAATAATGAACACATGGTTCTTACCTTTACTGATCTGGTCACTGGCGAAGGCATACAGTCCAATCAAATGGTTATTATTCAGGAGGGTCATTCGGCCATTTTTGACCCCGGCGGCGACCTCACCTATATGCCATTAAGCATGGCCATCGCCAAATATGTAAAAGTAAAAGACATCGATTACGTCATCGCCAGCCATCAGGACCCCGACATTATTTCTTCCCTGGACAAATGGCTGATGTACAGCGACGCTAAAATCGTGATCTCCAGACTCTGGGAGCGTTTTGTGCCTCATCTGGTACCCGGTTACATGAAAGAAAAGACTGAGGGACGGATGGTCGCTATCCCGGATCAGGGTATGTACATTCCCATGGGACGCTCGGTCATCAAGGCTATTCCCGCACATTTCCTGCACTCGGTCGGCAATTTTCACTTCTATGACCCCGTCAGCAAAATCCTGTTTTCCGGCGACGTGGGGGCCTCAATGGTGGATGAATATCCTGAACGACCCGTGCAAAATTTTGACAGACACATCCCCAAAATGCAGGGGTTTCATGAGCGCTACATGGTTTCCAATAAAGTCTGCCGACTGTGGACTAGCATGGTTCGCACGATGGATATCGAAATGATCGTGCCACAGCATGGCCGTCCCATTCAGGGTAAAGAAATGGTCAACAAATTTCTGGACTGGTTTGAAACTCTGGAATGTGGCACCGACAAGCTGACCCAGGAGCATTACAAGGTGCCGCAAAGCAACAGTAAAAAAATGCATAGGAATAAAAAAGATAAGAAAGATAAACCTTTACCCGTTCTCTCTCCGGTGTAATCCGGCAAGGCTCTCCAGTGGCGGCAAACAACGCCCCTCACGACAGACATAAGCCCTGACTCCCGCTCCCGGTGCTGCATAACCTGCCTGCGCACCGGGAAGCCCAGGCTCATCACCGGGAATAGCCATCTGCAAACGACGCGGCACATATTCCTGATTCAATGACGCGGTCCATTGCGCCATCTCTTTCATCCCGCCCTCTCTGGCACTACGCAATACAATAGTTTCGGTTGGATATAAAAACTCTTCGGCTGCCGTTAACAACGCATTGTGCGCATGAGGGAAACCTCGCACATCATGCCAAGCCGCACGCAGTGTTTTTTCCGCCGCATCAATATAACGACGACTACCCAGCAAATAACCCAAACGCAATAACACCTGCGCAGCAATGCCGTTACCCGATGGGGTCGCCTCATCCGTCCATAGCCGGGGGCGCTGAATCAGTTTTTCGTGATCATTGGCGGTAAAATAAAACCCCCCGTCATCTGCTGCGAAATGTTCCAACATGACATCCGCCAAGGCAGTCAGCATGTGTAAATCAGCATCACACCAACGTGCTTCCAGTAACGCCAGCATGCCCTCTGCCAAAAAAGCATAATCATCGAGATAAGCCATAAGATGCGCTTTACCATCCTTACTGGTAGCCAACAAGCGTCCATCCACCCACAGGTTTTCGCGCACAAAACCCAACGCCTGTTCTGCCGAAGCGATAAAGTCTTCCCTATCCAGGCGTCGGCCAGCCACCGCCATACCTTTGATCATCAAACCGTTCCAACTGGTCAGAATTTTTTCATCCCGATCTGGGCGTACTCTTGTTTCACGCACCGCCAATAATTTTTCCCTGGCTGATTTCAGCAGCGATTGCGCTGTGGGTAATTCAAGATGTAATTCATCGACAATACTTTCCAGACTGCGAAACACATGCAAGTGCCAAGCACCTTCAAAATTCGGGGGGCGATCCAGACCATAATGCCGCGACAACAGTGCATATTCCTGGTCCGTTAATGACTGCTGTACTTCCGCCAACTGCCAGGCATAAAACTGTCCTTCTTCACCTTCCGAGTCAGCATCTAACGTGGAGTAGTAGCCTCCCAAGGGTGACTGCATTTCACGCATCACCCATTGCGCGGTTTCTTCTGCCACTCGCCTGAAAGCGGCATCGCCAGTGGCAGCATAAGCATCGGCATACAACACCAGCAACGGTCCGTTGTCATAAAGCATTTTTTCAAAATGTGGGATCATCCATTGCACATCAACAGAGTAACGGCAAAAACCACCACCCAGTTGATCATAAACGCCTCCGGAAGCCATCGCATGCAAAGTCGTGCGCGCCATCTCCAACGCTCGTGCATCCGTACCATCCGTTGCTGACCAATGGCGCAACAAACGTTCAATATTGGTGGGATGAGGAAATTTCGGTGCTGCTCCAAACCCCGCATAATTTTTATCGTAACTGTTTTCCAGCTCGCGGCGCGCCTCATCCAGCACTTCAGCCTCTATTTCATGTTCAACCGAAGCCTGCCCTTCACTGCTACGTTGCAGATATTTACGCATCGAGTCATTTTGCCTGCCCATATCCTCCGGATGATCACGATAAAAATCTGCCACACGCTGCAAAATATCCGCAAAGGCTGGCATGCCACGACGCGGTTGCGGTGGAAAATAAGTACCGCCAAAAAACGGGATATGATCATCAGCCGTCAAAAACATATTCAACGGCCAACCACCACTACGCCGGTTCAACAATTGGTACGCAGACTGATAAATTTTGTCCAGATCCGGGCGTTCTTCACGATCTACCTTGATATTAACAAACAGGGCATTCATCACCCTGGCCGTGGCCTCATCCTCAAAAGATTCGTGCTCCATCACATGACACCAGTGGCAAGCCGAATAACCGATGGACAACAAAATCGGTTTGTTTTCCGCACGGGCCTTATTCAAGGCCACCTCTCCCCAGGGGTACCAATCCACCGGATTATGGGCATGCTGTTGGAGATAAGGACTGGTTTCGTTGATCAGTAGATTAGGCACTGCATCATTCCTGTGACTGAATAAAGCGCCACCGTAGCAAATGAAATCCGTAAATAACAGATGACAGTTTGTAAGGAATTGGCATCTACGCTTGCCTGCGGCTGAAGATAATGGCATCTTCGCCATCCCTCTCTACACTGACCAACAGGAAGCACCCATCGTGAGCAAAGCCCTCCCACCCCTGCGCCTCAAAAAAAATGAAGAACGTCGCCTCAAAGCGGGGCATTTGTGGGTTTACAGTAACGAAGTCGATATTGATAAAACACCACTGAAAGATTTCACCCCCGGCGCAGCCGTCAGCGTCGAAGACTCACATGGCCATGTGCTGGGTAACGCCTACGTTAATCCACATTCGTTAATCAGCGCACGACTGGTGAGTCGTGATGCAAAATATGTACTGGATCAATCGCTGATTACCCATCGCCTGAACATCGCTCTCTCACTGCGCGAACAATGTTTTGCGCAGCCCTTTTATCGGCTGGTACACAGTGAGGGAGACAACCTGCCCGGACTGGTGGTGGATCGCTTCGCTGATGTACTGGTGGTACAAATCACTACGGCAGGTATGGAAATGCAAAAACAGGCTGTGGTCACCGCATTGGAAAAAACCCTCAAACCCACGGCGATTGTATTACGCAACGACAACCTCTCCCGCAAGACTGAAGAACTGGACAGCTATGTCGAAACTGTCAGCGGCACTCTGCCGGAGTCGGTGTTGCTGGAAGAAAACAACACACGTTTTGAGATCGATGTGCTGAACGGCCAAAAAACCGGCTGGTTTTACGACCACCGCATGAACCGTGCGCGTATGCAACATTACGTCAAAGACAAGCAGGTACTGGATGTCTTCAGCTACATCGGCGGCTGGGGTATACAAGCACTCACTGCCGGTGCCAGTGAAGTCATGTGCATCGATGCCTCGGCCAAGGCTATTGACCACATTCATCACAATGCCAGCCTGAACAAAGTGGAAGATAAACTGGTGAGCGTTGAAGGCGATGCCTTCGAAGCACTGAAATCCCTGCGCCAGGAACGCAAGCGTTTTGATGTGGTGATTATCGACCCACCTGCATTCATCAAACGCAAAAAAGATTTCAAGGAAGGTCTCACCGCCTATCGACGTATTAACCAAATGGCCCTACAGGTGCTCAACAAGGGCGGTTATCTGATCAGTGCCTCCTGTTCTTTTCACCTCAAGCGTGAACAACTGCATGACACAATTTTAAAAGCCAGCCGCCACCTTGATCGCAATATGCAAATAGTCGAACAGGGCCACCAAGGGCCGGATCACCCGGTGCACCCGGCTATTCCGGAAACAGATTACCTGAAATCCCTTACCTCACGCATTTTGATGAACTGATGTATCCAATGGTAATTTGAAGTTTCGAGTAGCGCGGGATTTATAAATCCCGCGCTACTCGAAACCCAATAAACATGTTGCGGAAATCCGGCCATTGACGCCAGCGATTGGCGGAGCGCACATGCCGGGGGAAACAATAAAACGACCCTCCTCTCACCACCCGGTATTCACAAGAGTTATCCTCCACCCAAGCACTGCCATCGCGCGGCGCGTCGTTGTAGTTATCGTGCCAACAGTCCTCCGCCCATTCCCATACATTTCCCGTCGTATCGTACAAACCAAATGAGTTACGCCCGAACGTACCAACCGGAGCCACCCCATGGTGACCGTCACCATAGTTAACAAAAGCCAGCGGCACATCTCCATCAGCCAAAGCATGGTTAAGTTCCAACTCGGTATGCTCCCAAGTCAGCGGATTTGCAACAGACTTATCCTTATCACCGCGAATATTCGCCAATTTCTCAACGGGTGAACCCTCACCCCACCAATACAAACCTGTACTCCCTGCCCGATTGACATACTCCAGCTCGGCCTCGGACGGCAGACGATAGTGTTTGCCTGTTTCTTCAGACAACCACGCCAGATAGGTCTGCGCATCATTCCAGGAAACATGTACAACGGGATTGTCATCAAGAGAAGGGTTACCTTCGTGGTCCAGGCGCCAATTCATATGCTGGCTCAATCGCCACCGTCCTTTTTCTGCGCTGGCATCACGAAAAAAACTGCCTGAATCTCTTTCGCCATCGGTTTGATAATCGGTTGCCTGCACAAATTGACGAAACTGGGCAACCGTCACTTCTGTCAACCCCAGCAAAAAAGACTGTGCGATATTGACGTGATGCTGCGGGCTTTCGTTGGCATAACGTCCCGGCTCATCTTCGGGCGACCCCATCATAAATTGCCCCGCCGGCACCAGCATTACCTCAGGGCTCTGACCACCGCTGATCAATGTATCCCGATGTGCTTTACCCACAAGTGGGACTTGCTGTTTGGGTACAATCTCCACCGATGCCTTTTTGGGTAAAACAGTGGGTAAAACGGTACAACCTGCAAACAGCACAACAACTGAACACAAAGCTAAACAGCGTGTTATGCATAATACAATCATCTGGCTCCCTCTCATGCGCCAACACAAAAAATACTGTCGCCCACATTATCACTTTTGGCGGTATATACCCGTGACGTTATGGATTTAGGGTTAAGTGTGCGTCATATTCATTTCATGGCGAGGCGAAATGACGAGTAATAGCCGGACTATTGCAAGGAATTTCAACGCTGCTATGGAATGAAGAGGGCGTGCAATAAAACCTAAATCTCAAACGCCACGGGTATATTACTCGTCATTTCGCCTCGCCTAAAAGCGTCTACTGTCGCCTCAGAGCGCCTACTTTTGGTGGTACCATGAAGCAAATATGACGCACACTTAACCCTAAATCCATAACGTCACGGGTATATTCAGTATAAAATGATCAAAGATCAAGGGACCAGAATACTTGAAAGCACATCGAACTCCCCACTTCTTCGATCACCTCCATGTCCATTCCTTAACCGCTCGACGCTTTAGAGTCCGAGCAATTTCTTCCTGAAACCTCCCATTCCCAATCATCGTACATTTCTGGGTGGTGTGGCGTATTAGCTCAGGCATTTCTTCGACTGACTCCCTGCATCATTCGACTCACATTCGTTTCATTATTTGTAGAGAGAACTTACGAGGCTCAATCACTTCAACTTTCGCTTACGGCTTGCTGCCTTGTTCGGACGAGGTCTCACCCGCTGGAAAATCGACCTTGCTCGGCCGCCTCTGCCGATATTATAGCCAATATGTCATTGCCCATGGCGTTTAACTTTTGGGCCGTGCAGTTAAACCCTGTCACCTTTGATGACTTAAATCGTGATTTGACGATAAATGTCAACGTTACGGAAATGCCGGAAGGGGAGACTGACGGAGAATATACTCTAATAGTAAAAAACTCTGTGCTTAATTACACTCAAAATCAATTAGTCAATCTACCTGCAAATAATTCAGTCACGGTGAGTCTCACTAAAGAACGACTAAACCAGCTTCTTACGGAAGGTGATTTCAACAACGTAATAGATATAACGTTAGATGGCGACGAAAGCGTATGGACCGATTTTGGTAGTTTATTGGAAACCCCTGACTTCTGGTTCCCTATAGTGACGCCACGCCCGGGTTTATGAATTAGGTGATACCCAGTGCACCAAGCGTAGTTGGCAGAAAATAATACAGACGGTTATAATCCGTTAATAGATTATGGGCTACCAGCATGGGATGATAGGCGTTGAAGTGATTTTCTAATGAAGAAAACAATTATCGTTTACGCAATATTTATTTTATGTTCATGCGGAGGCATGCATGGCGCTCAACAATCCAGCAAAAATATATATTTAAATATGTCATTAGCAGAAGTCGAAGGTGAATTCAGGAATGTAATAACCGGTGGCTATAAAGATAATATCCGGTATTGGTGTAATAATTTTAAATCTAAAGATTGTGATGCGAGCTGTACAAGATGCCTCGCCGTTGCGTTCACAAATTCGAGAGATATTGTATTTATAAAAGGTGTTAAAGAACCACCTAAAGTTGTAAAAATTGAGCGATTAAACTACACCATATATGATGCATTAAGTCATGATTATTCGTTGACTTACGATACTGCAATGGGAGTAGTTAATGAAGAGATCGTAAATGGGATGACTTTATCTCAAGTAAAATTGGCAAGATCTGCTTCAAAATTCGAGGGAAAGTATTTCTGTAATTTAAAGCAAGAAAATAACTGTGATGCATTGTGTACAAATTGTAGCGTCATATTATATGAGTACGATTATTTAAAAGGAAACAATAAGACAATTTACTTCAACAGCTATGGAAGTATAAATTTTACTCCTACAGTCAAAAGAGTAGAGCCATATATTAATCGATCCGCAATACCCAATTAATGTATAAAAAAATAAATGTAACTATTCAGTATTCTCAACAATAAAGTCGAGTAGCTTGCCCGTAAACAATAACTTTAATGCTTCACTTGGGTTCATCCCATTTTTTTGGCTTGTCGAAAGATAACTGCGAATCCGGCAAAAAATATATGCGCCGTCCATCGAACGAAAGCACCCAGATATTTTTTGCAGTACCTTGCTCATGCGGAGATCATTTTCACCCAGATTATTGCTGAAGGGTACAATTTTTGTCTCCATAAACCGTAGCACATCCTGCTCGTAGTCAATTAGCCGCTCAAGTAGATTTCTTGTTTTTTATCGCTTCATAATGCCCTAGTAATTAAATCAATTGCTCTGACCTCATTAATAGGAAAAAATCTCTACCAACTACAACGATCCCATTGACAATTATGGTATTAAATCCACTTTTCTAAAAAATTCATTCATTTAATGGTACATAGATAAACTTGTAATGTTTCTATATAAACGCCATCAATTATTTCAAACCCTCCTTCTACTTCTTCACTTTCTTTAATGAAATCCTCTTCTGTAAAATAGTAGTCTCTAAAAATACCTCTGGATTTATGGACTACTTCATAACTATAACCATGCTCGGATAATTCTTTTTCTGTTTCCTTAAAATTAGCCATGCCGCTTTGAGAAAACATCAAATATCCACCTCTATTTAAAAATTTTCGGCTACTCCTAATCATTTCACTTATAAACCAGCGCCTATTACCTTTTTCAGCTTTAGCGAAAGGCGGATTGCATAGAACAAAATCATATTTATCTTTTTGTGGGTCAAAATCCATCCAGTTTTTGACCCAGGAATGGCGGAACTCCACGCCATTTGCGGTTGCGTTTTCCTTAGCTTCCAATAGGATGGATGATTCGATATCTGTCACATCAATGTATCTGGCGCCTAATTTTAAAGCCAGTATTGCGTGGAATCCCGAACCTGTCCCGATTTCTATCAGGGACTTACCACACATAACAGAGGGGACTTTCGTCATTCCTTTTGCCAAGGCTATTCCATGAGGCGTAGGCTCCCAGGCTACTTTTAGGCTATTAGTTTTCAGGATGTAAGGGTCAACAAAATAAGTTTTCATAGTTTTTAAAAGTCAATAATGTGATTGAAAGATTTTACTGCTCGCGCCCACAACGCAGGAATTATTTTTGGTGGGAAATATTAGTTGAGAAGAAATGACATAGGCAGCAGTTACACTGTGCTATTAGTATGCTTTCTTGTTTTCTCATACAAAAAAGCTTCATGTTTAACAATACTTCCATTTCCTAGCTTTCTATGATTGTATATTTTACTTTCACAAAAAGATAATTCATTGTCCATCCAGTCGAGTATTCTTTTTCGTGTATTTTCTTTATCCTCTATCCGAAGATTAAACACGACATAAGCACCATTGCTCAGGCAGTTTATGTACTTTTTAATTTCCTTTAGCTTTACTTGATTGGCTCCACCGCAAATTGAAAGGCAATTAAAAGAATAATTTCTAAGAGATTGGAAATCTATTTCTTTGCTGATGACAAAAGCACTATCATAAATACTGGGATAGTCTCTCTTCAAAGCTGTTATCGCTTCCGGAAGAACATCTACTCCTACAATGGACTCTATTTTTAAAGGACTGGTCTCTTTTAAAAACTTCCCCATCAGCCCATTTCCACAAGCTACATCCAGCACCTGTAGCCCCTTAAATCTTCTGGGAGCATGCTTGATCAAAAGATCGCCAAGTTCTTGAAACCCTTTATAGCCAAGCAGGTCACAAAATAATTTTTCGTACAAATAAGGAATGGAATAAATGATGGTGTAATCCCAGCTTTTTATTACTTTCACCTGCCCATCTGAAAACGCTAATTGAAATGACTCCTCCCCTTGAACTGCGCCATTTAAAGGGGTAATACTGACAACTAAATTGGACATTTTTTTCTCTTTTTTATCAGAATACCAGATCGAAACGGCCAGTAGCCCTTGATACCAAACTTTTGCAAAAACTAAGCATTTCCAATAAATATTATTCAGGAAATACTTGTGCGCGCATGAAGAAAGGAGGCTGATTTACAATTTCGGGATAAAGTCTATTAGAGGATTGCGAACACTAAAACCTTTATAGATGATCATTGAATTATTTCAGGCTTGTAAAAACCTGGTGCATACACGTGTAGAGATATAGCCGGTTGTGCCTCTCTGTTTTCAACAACGTGATAACCCAGAGAATCTTGAATGAACAATATATCGCCAACACTATATTTTCCTTTGTTGACCACTTGCCCTATATTCTTGCTGCTATATCTTGTTTCAGTCAGGCTCCCTTCCAAAATTTTCATTAAACACCCTTGATTAGGATGATTATGCTTAGGGCTTCCCTGCTGAGGAGACCAGCTAATAAGTTTTATGTCCACTTCGCTGCTTTTATACACATTAAAACGGATATATTCTTCGTTAGAAAAATAGGCAATTTTTTTAAAATCATAACCATTATACTGCTCTAATAGATAAGAAATATCCAATACGCTGTTAAAGGATTGGTTTTCTAAATGGGTGACAACTGCTGCCTTAAATTCAGGCAATGTATTGATTGATGGCGCAATGTCAGTTCTATGCTTATAAGTAAAAGATGGTTCCATAATTCTCTTATTTTCTAGTTGTTTGAATATATTTGCAAGCGCCAAATTAACGACGCAGCTGCTTTCTAAGAGGTCTTCAGGCATAGGAAATATAAACGCTATGCTTGCACAAAACCCAGAGCATCGCTAGCCACAGTGAGGTGCTGTAAAAAAGAAGGGGAGAGGTTCGGAGAGCATTATTTAAACAGATATCCCGAATACCTAGCGAATCCCTTCTCCAGGAGCTTATCGAGAAAAAGTGTATAGCATATAAAAATACTGATCAACCAGCACAAAAAACATTTTAAAAAAAGATGAATGCTTTGTACGCCATTATGTAGGCATCAATGAGGCCAGATATGTTGTATTTCACTTTTTTAGTGCCAATGTTATTCCATCCGCTATTTGCAACATACTGATATCAACACGATTATCATTTTTTATTTTATGATTCAGATCACGCACAGATTGAATACTGCTTTCAGGAAGCTTATTTTTTAACTTTTCATCGAGAATGCTTGAATCAATAACAGAACCGAACAGCAGGACATTATCAATTGCTATTAGCCCTCCTTTCCTCAATAACTTAAGCGACAATTCATAATATTTATCGTAGCTGTCTTTATCCGCATCAATAAATATAAAGTCGTATGATTCACTTTGTCCATCATCTATCAAGGATTTTAAAGTTTCAAATGCCGGTGCTATTCTGAGATCTATCTTTTTATCAACGTTGGCTTCCTTCCAGTATCTCTTCGCAATATCTGTCCACTCTTCACTAACATCACATGCAACCGTATAACTATCACTCGGCATTGCCTGAGCTACACATAATGCACTATATCCCGTGTAAACACCTACTTCAATTGTTCTTCTCGCCCCAATAAGTTTAACCAAGAGAGCCATTAACTGCCCTTGTTCTGGGGGAATTTGCATAATAGACGATGGATCTTTTTTAGTTTCAGTTCTCAATCGAGTTAACAGTTCAGATTCTCTTAATGAACTATCAAGCACATACTGATATATATTTTCCACTAAACCTAGCTTTCCTTTTTCCACAAATACCTCCAGTTTTTAACTCGGGCCCAATGAAATATAACGCCATGCTCCGTCCTATTGATGGCTCTATTGTTCAATCATTATGCAATCGTGGTTTTTTTAGAGCCCTAAAGTGCAAAATAATAGCATCCATACGCGATAAAAGCCCCCAAAATAGGCGCAAAAACTGTAGCGTGAATTACAGTATTCTTTGACTTCTGAGTTTCGAAAATGATGAATGATATAGTTAAAATTACACCCACCAATATTCCTTTGAGCCAAACGGAAGTATCTACTAGCAAATCGGAAGATACGGAGGCTTTATATCGCCATTTTTCCAGCACAGAAGTTATAGTAATAACAAAACACACATCTTATGTATTGCTATTATATTTTTAATCGCAGAGACAGCCCTGACTAGCACTACGACGACTATCGGTAGAAATACACCCTATGTCACTTGCACAATAGTAATTGTCATTAGATTTCACGCAATCAAGTGAATAATGAAAGCCATTTTCTATTTTTAAATCAGTATCAATAGCGAATAATAATGGCAATCTAGCAGGTGACTTAGGATCTATGTCTTCTTTGAAGCAACACATATCCCAAGTGCGCTTAATTCCAATTTGGGCCGTAATTTTACTTTCCATTGCTTCAGCCGGAACATGATGTAAAAACCGCCTCAGTGAACCATTGCAAAATACTTCATAGTCTTTAGTGAAAAGAATGAAGTTATGCCATGCTTCATCCACCACTTGAGATGGCATAGAAACCACTTCTTTATCTGTATGAAAACATACATAAAAATACTGCCGCAATACCTATTCTACCGTTTCAAGATCAGCTCCGTTTAAGTGCGGATATTTTTCAAGTATTTTCGTGAAAATGCTTTAACAGCGCTTTGCTCATGAAGCATTTTATGCTGCTCCATAATTAATCCGCCCTTTTCTGATGCGCTCAGCTTTTTTATGTCGTGGGGCAATGCAACAACGTTATATCACAATCTTTAATTTATTCAATAGGTTGTCGTCATTTCAGGCTGAGTAGTTACATATAATCTTAATATTCACAGTGACTTAGGTTTAAGTAAGTGCCATTCGGCTCTGGCCCCTTATTGTGCTTATTGCAAGCTTATCTACGTCCATTTGAATCTATTTAAAGCTATAGACAATGCGTCCCTAACAATTGTAGTTTTTTGTTTCTTAGGCATTTCTACCACCGCATCAAATCGATAAAGCTTCGTTAAACAATTATATATCTCTGGAGCTATCTTCTGAAGTTCTAATGGGTCCTCATAGAACTTCTCTGTCGACACTGCAAACAACTCCCCTACATCAACACAAGAAGAATCATTTCGATCAAATTTATTCCAAGCACCTAAACCAAAATACTTCCATAGTTTAGCCCTTTGCTTCTCTGGTTTTGAGTGTATAAACTCAGGACAAAATATTTTTTTCCACTCAGTGAGTTCTTCTTTTGACAACAAGATTGAAGGATGTCCATTTACCTCTCTAGTAATATGATCTAGAGCATGCGCGAATTCGTGTAAAATTGTATTTCCACTATCCGTTGCTTTTGTTGATGAATCTCGTACATCTTCCCATGCTAAATGTATTTGACAATAATGACTCCCATCAGCCAATAACCCAAGTACATTTTCTGACTTAAGAGTATTACCGGGATAAATTGATACTCGTTCTATGTGGCTATACCAATTAATACCAAGCGGGCGATTCAATACTAACAATACAGCCCACCCTCCTACAGCCACCCTTATTTCATCGGTAATGTCAACTCCAACACCTACGAATTTTATTCCAGTTACAAACTCATCAAGCAAAGCTAAAAATGTCTGTCTTTTTTTATTTGAAAGTAAATCATAAAACCAGCAATAACACTGAACCCATAACATTTTATTATCATCTAAAGGAGGTTCAATGTTCATTATTTTAATCTAACGAAGCTGTAGACCTTCTATTTTTTGAATTCCCTGACGGAAGACCATTATCCCTATTAACTCCAACGTCCATCCAATCAAAGTTCCTCTCTATTAGCAGCAGCCCTTTCCTTCTTGAAAACTCGCTCACTTAGGAGCGCTTAATCCCTCTTTTAAACTTCCCCTGCAGCGCCTCAATGTCACTATCCTTTATTTGTGTAGTGAAAAAACTAAAAGCTTCCCAGGTTCTTGATGCATCTCATCATATACCTCGTCAGCTTGCTGCGGGGTAGCTCATTTCACCTTTTTCATTTTATGTCGCAATGACACTGGCACATCTTGAAGTAAAACTATAGATATACTTCCGTCAGTTGCATTATTGTTATGCGCCACTTTCTCACCAAGAGTTGCTGATACTTGCTCAGGAGTAAGCGTGTACATTGCCCCATTAAACGGATCGACAACAAACCAACCGATAAAACCGCCAAAGATAATATTACCACCGATATACCATCCGTTTACATTTGCTGTTATGGGTATAACTTGTGTCTCATAACCTTCTTTAGATATTTCTATTGTAAAGTTCTTTTTTCCCCAATAACTACCATCACTTTTTTGTAGCATCACGTTTGAGGGGGTCAGACCTTTGAAAAGCTGAACTCCTTTTTCATCTGTATCAATACTGAAGCATCACTTGGAGTGCTGTAAATAGGCACTAACTGCATTTTATCCCCCACTATTGTTGCGCACCCACCCAAAAGTGTTATTAATAGCAATACACAAAATAATTTTTTCATGATTTATTCCTTTGCCTTCCCTTGTATTCAAAATCCAAAAACCAAGTTATATCCAATAAGCACTAAGTAGAGCCTACAGCAAAAAAATACCTCACCTTGACGTATATTACCCTATCAATTTTTTACAAAAACCAGTATATCAGCCCACTCGGCTGTCACAACCACAAATATTACCTTAATACAGTCTACAAATTATGAAAATATCAGGATTTCCTTATGCTTATATACTCACTACTCTTGACTGAAAAGATATTTCACGTTCGTCCACATTACTCCCACCTTCATAGAATAAAAAAATTGCTGCGTATTACAATAGACGCACAAAAACTCACAAGTTAATTTGGGAAGCTATTATTTTCAGCAAAAATTCTCACTTCTATCCGCCCGCAATCAGCGGGGTCAGTGTAATTTATATCACGCATTATCAATCAACATCAAAAACATGCACCACACTACCAACAATATCCGTACCAGGAACAAAGCCCCAATATCTACTATCGTTCGAATTATCTCGATTATCACCCATTACAAAATATTTTCCTTCTGGCACTATAAATTCAAAAGTTCCTGATTTCCTAGCAGGTGTGTTCGCTATCCTATAAACTGCATTATCAATTTTTTCCTCATATATTTCATAAGTATCAGTATCAAATATTTTTTTAATTTCTAATTTATCGCCATTAACAAATAATTTTTTATTTTTATAAAACAACTTGTCACCAGGCACGCCAATTACTCTCTTAATATAATCAAAATCCTTGTTGTTAGGATATTTAAAAACAATCACATCTCCTCTATTAATAGCACTGGTTAGAGAAGACTTAAAAAGTGATATACCAAGTGCTTCGTAATTACCATAGCCAAATTTATTCACCACAACATATGAGCCTTGATCAAAATCCGGATACATAGATGTTGAAGGCAACCTATAAAAATCGTAAAAAAATGCTCTGAAAATAAACACAATTAGGAATATAAACACCAAACCTAGCCAACGAATACTCATATATCTTTTCCCTTTCTGCTTATGTGCCTTCGAAACGAATACTCACAACAAAAGCAAATTACGAATTATGACATTGGAAGAATAAGTCAAAACAAACTACTCCGGCGAATGCCGGAATGACAATATTCGCTGCGCCAAAAGTAGGCGCTTGAATCGAGCAGCGGGGAATTAAACCCAAAGAAATTAAAACTGCATGCTACTCAATTGCTCACATGAAACACTGGTAGCGTACAATAATCATGGCTTGTTCAACCTAGAAACCTCAGTTGGATCACGAAAGTCCGCGCAAGCTCTTGGCGCACCTAGCAAAGCAGAAAAATGTCTCATCACCAATAAGGTGACCTCGAATTTTTATGCTTCACTATGCACACCAATATCTTACGCGTCTTTTTCGCGCCCAACTGAGGTTTCTAGGTTCAAATCTTCCCTGGGTAAATCCACTTCGGAACGCACCCGCAAGTGCAAGGCAGCCTTGGACAGAAGGTGAGCGCTGACGGGAGCGGTCATGAACAGAAACAGGGTGACCAGCAACTCATGCAAACTAACGTCTCCCCTGCTGCTGAAATAGATCATTGAGGCGATCAATAGCCCACCCAGGCCCAAGGTGGTAGCTTTGGTGGGGCCATGCAGCCTAGTGTAAAAGTCAGGCAGCCGCAGCAGGCCAATGGAACCCACCAGTGCAAAACCGGCACCCAGAATCAAGAAAATCGAAATAATAATATCCAGCACTCTATTTCTCCGCCTATTCGATAATATCGCCACGCAGCAGGTATTTGCATAACGCGATGGTGCCAATAAAGCCGATCATTGCAATCAGCAGTGCTGCCTCAAAGTAAGCTGAACTGGACATGTGAATACCCAGCAGCAGCAGCAGTGCGATAGAATTAATATATAACGTGTCCAGCGCCAAAATACGGTCGGTAATATCCGGGCCAATAATCACTCGCCAGATATTCAGCACCAGCGCGAGAACGATCAGTGCCATGGCAATCAAAATAGCGGTTGCTAACACCCGAAAATCTCCTTGATAGGCGCTTCGTAGCGCGACTTGATTTCAGCAATCAGGGCCGCCTCATCATCCACGTCCAGACCATGCACTAACAATGTACTGTGATCATTGCTGACATCAATGGAGACAGTCCCTGGCGTCAGGGATATAGTCGCAGCCAAGACGGTGATGGCAAAATCATTGTCCATGTCCAGGGGGTAGTGAACAAATGCCGGGCGCAGTTTTCGGTGAGGGCCCAGGATCAGTTTTGCCACCTGAATATTGGCCACCGTAATATCTCGCAGCACCAGCAGCAGAAAGCGCAGCGCCAGCCCCGGTTTATGCAATTGGAGTTGATCTGCCCAAAAGCTGGCTGTGGCCCAGGGCAATACCAGCGCGATAACTGAACCTAACAGGATGTGCCCTGCGGATAGCGTGTTATTTAACAACAACCACACTACCAGCAGTACCAGACTGAAAATGGGGTGAGGCAACAAGCGCTTTACAATCTTCATTACCTACCCTCCGTAATCGCTACTGCGGAGTCTTGCTGCGACCCCAGAACACCTTCAATATATTGCCTGGGTTGCATTAGCTGTTCCGCTGTTGCGGTGGTAAACCCGCTCACCACATCACCATAAATAGCTAACAATGGACTGCTCAACAACAAAGCCGTGACGGCGAGCAGTGAAACATATTCGATACGCATACCGGTTGTCGCCGTGTCATCGGTTTTTAAAAATAGCGCACTGCCCGTCCGGCTCAGAGCGATCAGCGCAAAAAAGCTGGCAATTAATATCACCGACCAAAACCAGGCCACACCAGGCTGCTGCGCTGCCGCCTGTAGCAGTAGCAGCTTGCCAATAAAACCACTCAGTGGCGGCAAACCCACCACGGCCAGCGCGCTGATAAAAAACATCGTGGATAACAGCAGTGGCTGAGTCACTGTCGGCCCAATACGCAGATCACTGCCCACATCACCCCGTTGACGGACGATGACATCCGCCAGTAAAAACAGCCCGCCAGTGATCAGGGTGGAGTGCATTAAATAGTAGAGTGATGCTGCCATGGATTCCACCGACAACAGCCCCACACCGGCAATCAGGGTGCCCACCGATATCACTACCAGATAAGCCACCTGTTTACGCAGGCAACGCGATGCCAGCACGCCAAAAGCACCCAGCGCAAGTGTCACCAAGCCCAACGGTAGCAACCAGGGTTGCGCCAGGTTGCTCAATACGCCGGCTTCGATACCAAACACCAGCATGAAGATACGAATAATTGAATAGACGCCAACCTTGGTCATAATCGCAAACAAGGCGGCCACTGGTGCCGATGCCACACTGTAAGCATTCGGTAACCAGAAATAGAGTGGCAACAGCGCGGCCTTCAAGCCGAACACTACCATCAACAGCAGTGCTGAAATATGTATCAGCCGCAATTGTTCCGGGTCTGCCTGGGCAACCTTAACCGCCAGATCGGCCATATTAAGGGTGCCGAGCATACCGTAGAGGGTGCCGACCGCAATCAGAAACAGTGCCGAACCGGCAAGGTTGAGAATAACGTAATGCAGCCCGGCCCGGCTGCGCAGCGGCCCTCCACCGTGCAGCAATAAACCGTATGAGGCGATCAGCAGAATTTCAAAGAAGACAAACAGATTAAACAGATCCCCGGTGAGGAAGGCTCCATTGAGCCCCATCAACTGCATGTGGAACAGCACATGAAAATGACGACCGTCCCGATCCTGTCCATTGCAGGCGTATAGCAGGCTGAATAACGCCAGCACAGAGGTCAGCAACACCATCAAAGCACTCAACCGATCCAGCACCAGCACAATGCCAAACGGTGCGACCCAGTTGCCAACGGCATAGATCTGATAATCACCCGACAGGGTGGCGTTCAGCAAAACAACGGCAACCAGCAGCAGACCCAACATGGCCAGCAAACTGATACCACGCTCCACCGCTCGTCCCATGCGGGCGGTCAGCAACATCAGAATCGCCGCCGCCATCGGCAGCAACACGGGCATAATCAACCAATGGTCCATCATTTGCCCGCCTTCCCGTCCACATGATCATTACCCAGATCACCAAAGGCACGAATCGCCAGCACCACCAGAAAGGCAGTCATACCAAAACCGATAACAATCGCGGTCAATACCAGTGCCTGTGGTAACGGGTCGGCATAGGCTGCCGCATCCGGCGAGATCAAGGCCGCCGCATTACTCACCAGTCGTCCGGAGGCAAACAGGAATAAATTAACCCCGTAGGACAACAGGGTCAGACCGATAACCACATCCATGGTGCGCGCACGCAACATAAGATAAATCCCACAGGCGACCAGAAAACCAATTGCCGTCGAAATCAAAATTTCCATCAACGACTCTCCTCTTTATTCAGCACTGGGCGTGGTGCCAGCGGCCCACTTAATTTGCCCAGCTCAGCCAGAATGACCATGGTAATGCCCACCACCGTCAGAAAGACGCCCAGGTCAAAGACCATCGCGCTTGCCACCTCAAACTTGCCCACCACCGGCCAATACAGGTAGGTGAAGGTGGTGGTCATAAACGGATAACCCGCCATCCAACTGGCCACACCGGTCAGCAGAGACAAAATCAGGCCGACGGCAATCACCTTGAAATAGTCGATACGCAGTCGCGCTTGAGTCCACACAACACCACTGGCCAGATATTGCAGTATCAGTGCGATGCCAACCACCAGCCCCGCAATAAACCCGCCGCCCGGTGCATTGTGTCCTCGCAGCATCAGATAGATCGCCACCATCAGTGCCAGCGGTAACAGTGGTCGCGAAACCACCTCCAGTAACAACGGTGGCTTGGCTGATGCCCAGCCATAGCCACCCGGATCATTGGGTTTGATCAGTAGATTTTGCAACAGCGCATGAATACCAATCGCGGCAATCGCCAAAACGGTGATTTCGCCGAAGGTATCAAAGCCACGGAAATCGACCAAAATCACATTAACCACATTACTGCCACCACCACCGGGCACGCTCTGCTCCAGATAAAAACCAGAGAGCGTCTCAAACGGCGAAGTCAACACTGCCCAGGTCAAACCCGCCACACCAATGCCCGCGCCCCCCGCCAAAGCCGCATCCCGCCAGCGTCGAGCGTTGCCGGAATCCACCGTCGCTTCCTGAGGCATAAAGTGTAGGGCGAGCAGTAACAGAATAATGGTCACCACCTCAACCGAAAGCTGAGTCAGCGCCAGATCGGGGGCAGAGAAGTAAACAAAAAGTAACGAGAGAGCCAAACCCACAATACCAAGCATCACTAGCGCAGGCAGGCGATGACGATGAAGGAACACGGTTCCAATCCCGGCTAAAATCAACCCGATCAATATCGCAACCGCCACCCCGTTGACCGGAA
>Ga0316202_10000637_pt1 | contig 35223 bp, 29 predicted proteins | sample 3monrhotite_MG_FD_204934 | JGI IMG/M metagenome (GOLD analysis project Ga0316202, IMG submission 204934) | Microbial mat bacterial communities from mineral coupon in-situ incubated in ocean water Damariscotta River, Maine, United States -... | ecosystem: Environmental > Aquatic > Marine >...
TTCAGCGTTGAAGTACAAAAAACCAATGGATGTCTATCGAAAAGGAAGATTAAAAGCAGCTTAAAGAGAAGAGAGATTAGGAATATCGTTCAACCTAAAAGTTGTCTGGACGATTAGGTCCACTTTAATCTGGTGACGGAAGAGGAACTGAACGATACTAAGTGGCTATAGTGGAATAGCGTAATGATGGACACAAATAAGATTGCTCAAATGATCAAAGATGGTGAAATTAAAGCCATCTCTTTAGATACAAATGTTTTTCACCGACATGCATACGATCTTGAAAATAGTCTGTTAGGATCTCTTGGGCAGTTTATTGGTACAAGCATAAAATATTTGATTTCTGATATTGTATTGAATGAGGTAAAAGCTCATATAACTGAGGAGTGTCTGGATGCTTCACGATTACTGAAAAGGGCAACCAAAGCCTTACGAATAAGTTGGATCGTAGAGGAAAATCACATTACCCAATCAAAGAAATTACTTACTAACGGAAAGTCCGCTAATGATATTGCTAGTCAAAGACTGACTTCGTATCAAGAAAAAACCCAGTTTTCTGTAGTAGAGGGTGATGATAATATTAGCGTGAAAACGTTAATAGCTTCCTATTTTAGCACGAGTGCTCCTTTTGAACAGAAAAAAGATAAAAAGAACGAATTCCCCGATGCAATTGCTTTGATGACTTTAGAGAGTTGGGCAAAAGCAGAAGGCACTATTGTTTTGCTTGTCTCGAATGATAATGGGTGGAAGCAATATTGCGAAAAATCATCTCATTTACTGTGTTTAGATGAATTGGCAATGGCATTAGGATTGTTCCACGTTGAGGATATCGATTTGTCTTTTATGTTCTCAAAATTAATGGGTGAGGAAAGGTCAAGTTCTGTAAAAAAGGCAATTGAAAGAGACTTAACTTTACTAATAAATGAGTGGGAACTTGATCCAGATGCTTCTTCTAATTATTCATTTGAGGCTTGGATTACGTATCAAAATGTCGAAAGTTTGTCGTTTGGTACAGATGGGGGAGTTATATCTTCTGAGTTGGTTGATGCACTTGGAGGTGAATACGTATTTTCTGCAAAAGCCTATGGTCAAATCCAAGTAAATTGTGAGTTCACTTTTGAAGTCAGGGATAGTATTGATCGGGACTATATCAATGTCGGATCTTATACGTTAGAAAACGAATTTTATTTTGAATTAGATTTTCTAGTTACGCTGTCAGATAAAAACATTGAACAAGCGGATGTTTATAATGTGGCAATAGATCAGTTTTATTGCGGTATCGATTTTGGAGATGTTAATCCGTGGGACCATTCTGGCTATTAAAATTGTAGAGTCAGTGGATTACCTGAAAATCTAAGGGATTAGGTAATAACGATCTACGGTTATATCCAAACCACACGTAAATCCATGAGGCGGATTTTTTATTAGCCTTTTCCACATGTTACCAGCTTCTTCAGTGATTCTGACTTCTTTTTCCATTTTACTAGATGGAGATCGACCAGTCGAAAATAAAGGCAGACCAGTTTGCTTACAGACTAATGGAAGGAGCCAAGTCGAAACGTGCTCGCCAAGAAATTTATTTGCATCAATGTTTTCAATAGCTAGGGCCATGCCATGAATGGGGTGATCGTACGACCATAAAGCAAGCTCAAAGCAGTCCCTGCTTGAAGCATAAATGCCGGGCTCCCAAACAGTAAAAATCCATTCTTGTTGCTTTTTTTGAGTAATCCAGATTTCGTAACTTTTGGAATTATGATTTTGAATTATAATTTGGTCGGCCATGTTCATCCCAACTGTTTTAAAGAGAACCAAACTATAGCACCATAGGATACTATTGAGTACCCTCTTTTGCGTTCGCTGATGTAGACCTATGGGTAGACTACAAACAAAAAAAGCCGATCTACATTCTCTGTAGATCGGCTTTAGATGTGGTTGCGGGGGCCGGATTTGAACCAACGACCTTCGGGTTATGAGCCCATGAATGATTGCTACCGAGCATTGCTAATATATGCCTATAAGTGCTTGTATTGAAGGGATACAGCAAATTTTAATTCCCTAGAATTACCATTGATTGCCGAGCATTTTCCGACTAGAATGGTACACCGAGATGGATACAGAATTAAAACTAATGTGAAGGGTGTACTATGTCAAAGAGAGAAAAGCGCATTAAATCTCGCCGATATGCCGAGGTCTATTTTGAAGAAAGAATTCATAAGGCGACCGGGAAAAAGGCGAAGTTTTTTTACATCAGGTACAACAAAAATGGGTCTCGCCCTTTTGAGCTCGTCGGCAACTCGATAGAAGGTTGGACAGAAGCAAAAGCCAACTTGGAGCGTAGCAGACGAATCGAAGGAAAAAGCCTTAGCAATAAGGAGATCAGGGAACAACAAAAGGTTAAGTCCGACAAATGGACGGTGCAAAAATTGTGGCAAGAGTATTTAGCCCAAAAGCACAACCTGAAAGGATTAAAGACTGATCAAAATCGGTTCGACAACCATATTGCCCCGAAATTTGGAAGCATAGAGGTCGGTGACATCGATCAAAAGACTTTCTTGCCTTGGCGTGCCCAGTTAATAGCTAAAAAGTCACCTAAAACCACCTGGAATGTCCTTGAGTTGTTTAGACGGATTATCAACTTTGGGGTACGACAAAACCTTTGCAAGCCACTTAGCTTTCATATGGAGCTTCCGACCGTTAACAACATCAAAACAGAAGATTTAACCCCTGAGCAGTTAAGCAAGCTTTTAGAAGCCATCAAAAACGACCATCATGAACATGCAGGTACCATGTTGATGCTTGTCCTTTACACTGGCATGAGACGTGGAGAGCTTTTTCGACTTCAATGGGATCACATTGATTGGCACCGCAAGTTTATTCGCTTGATCGACCCTAAAGGAGGCCCGGAACAGTCAATTCCAATGAGCACCTCAGTAGGCACTCTTCTTAAGAACCATCAACGCCCTTTTCCTGAAAGCCCATACGTTTTCCCTGGCCGTGATGGCCATCAAAGAACAGAGATCAGTAAACCTGTACGGCGCATAAGGGAGAATGCAGGTTTACCTGATAGCTTTAGGCCGGTACAAGGACTAAGACATGTCTTTGCTTCTATGATGTCTTCAAGCGGCAAAGTCGATTCGTATACGCTGCAAAAGCTTTTAACCCACAAAAGTCCGCAAATGACACAACGATATGCTCACCTACGAGACGAGGCTCTGCATAGTGCAAGCAACATTGCTGACCAAATAATTCAACAAGCGGAAATCAATGACTGACCCCTTCAATAGACCCAAACTTCGTGGCCTTAGATTGGATTGTTACCCACTTCGCTATGTCGCTGACGCACCTGAGCCAACTTCTGAAGAGTGGACTCAGTTTATCGAGAAGATGCACTGCAACCTGAATCTTGGATGGTTTATCAACACCGAAACAGCTCTTACACTGAAAGACAAAGACAAGGTTGAGAGGTTTGATCGCTTGGTGGAATTCTACGGCAAAACGTTTAAGCCCGACCTTGAAGCCTACTTCAAAAGCCTGCTTCTCATGATTTACCAAAACCCCTCTGAGCCCTTCCACGAACAAAGCCGTGAGCTATTAAACTTCTGGCACGTAATGCTCCAACCTCTGTGTATTGACCTTGAACAAATTTTTGACTTCCCGGAGGAACTTTACGACCCTCCTGGCGAGATTCTGCATATACTTAAACATTCCTTTTTTGAAGAACGTTTAAAAATGTATAAGACAGGTTCTGTTGAGGTGATGCTAGATACTTTTTTGAACATCACCCCAGAGGGGGAAAAACTTCGCCAAGATTTCACCGTGAAAGTTGCAGTAATCAAAGTCCAATCAATCCTTCAAAGCGTGAAAGAGCTAAATCAATCCTGTAAAATCGCAGCAAACCAATACCCGAGCATCAAGTATAACAGCCTAAAATCGAAATGCGGAACACTCATTGAGTGTAACGGCAAACCGGCGATTGAAGGGGCGATGACCATTCTATTGGACGAAATCGAATGGATGCAAAAACATACCCCCGGTTTACCCTTTCCTGCTGCAGCTCAAGAGTTATGTGAAAGAAATTTCGGGGTATCCCCAGACATGCTAAATGATTATTATGACAACGTAATTGGAAAGGCAAAAAAGTAAATATCCAGAAAACTGGATGAATGCCGAGAAGTACAAATGGTTACCCAGAAGGTTCATCAATTGAAAAAACCTTCATGAAGAGTACACCATGAAAACGCTAAAGTTTGTTTCAGAAACTGAACTATCAAAGATTTGCCAAATTCCAGTTCGCACCCTCCAAAACTGGCGACTGCACCAAAAACTCCTTCCATACCATAAAGTTGGTCATTTGGTCAGATACAACTTGGATGAGGTCTTAGAGATATTCGCATCCAATACCGTCCAGCCTGTTAATGTAGATAACAGGGAGGTCAAATGAAAGATTACTTAAAAGGGTCAAAAAAAGCGAGACGAAATATCCATATTGTTATCGATTCAAAAGTCTTTGATTCAGACGCTTATAACTCACTAACCAGCTCCGCCATCAGGGTATTGGGTCAGTTTTTGAGAAAGAGAAAAATGACAAAGGTAGGCAAAGAAGGGAAAGAAAAATGGATCATCACCAACAATGGTGAACTCATTTTTACCTATTCGGAGGCGAAGCTGTTAGGGTTCCCTGAAAGTACCTTCAAAAGAGCAATTGATTTGCTCATAGAGGTTGGCTTCCTGTGGTCGGATCATTTTGGGACAGCCGGGTATGAACGAGTCCCAACCAAGTATATTCTTGATAACCGATGGGAACACTATGGCACAGAAAAATTCGTTGTTAAACGAAGGCCGAAGCAAAAACACCGGCCAGGGTTTAAGCCAAAACAATCCCCACCAAGCGAAAGACCCTCGAACGTTTTGCCGTTCAAAAGAAATCGTGCATAGCTAGTCTCGATGCATTCATGGTCCCTAAAGCCGGTTTTCCAAAGAGAAACCGGTTTTAAGGGGCCTACCTGACGATTTACCCAACTTTGCAGCCCACAAGTCGACTTAGCCCGAGAAAACCAAATCCTACCTACCCAAAAAGCACTCTGAGTGCTTCCTTGAAGAGTTACCTTTAACGCAGAGCAGGATGTAGCTCGCCTCGTTGTGGCACCACCCTATGACTTCACATACTGCCGGGCTCATTTTACAATTCAACCCACCCCCCAAGCGCCTTTGCGCTCAAGGGTTTTTACAGTTGAAAAACGAAAACCACTGTCAAATTTGGGCTGTGCTTCACTGTCATTTTCGAACAAACTGACCGTAATTTTTGGATTTCAAAAATAGAAAACGACAGTGAAACATAGGATTTGTCTCACTATTTCAACAAGATAGAAATGCAACTTCACCCCGGCATAAAACGTCAAAATTGGCAGTATTCTATAGAAGACCATCCCTTTCCAGGGGTTGGGGTAATTAAAACGCCATGAATCAATACTCAATAACACGTAGCGAACCATTTGTGGTTGATCAGACGACTATCCATCAAAGACCAAGCAGCAGAAAACCCATGCAAAGCGAAACGAAAGCTACCTAATAACCAATCTAGAAGCAGAACATAGGAAGTAAGTAGGGGATGCTTGGTGTCAAACACCCCATTTTTGCCTGTTGGTGGGTCAACGAAGCTCTTTCATGATCTTTTGCACCTGATCAACGGTGGGCTTTGTAAACACACCTTCCTTGATCAAGAGTTCGGCGGCTTTGGGGTTGTTGGCTGCTTCTAGAAGGTAGACATACACATCACGCCAAGAAGTCACCTGCATATTGATGACGGAACCTTTGTTGGCTGCGACTTGGGCTAACGACTTGTCTAGGCTATACCCTGCTTTTTTGAAAGCTCGGTGATACTCTCTCGATGCTTCGACGAGGCAAGCGGTTTCGTCTGTATTGCATAGCATGATGGCTTGGGTTAGTGCGCCTGCATTTACCTCGTCGTCGATCTCTCCAAAAACGTCATCGTCGATAGGGGCGGGTTTTGAACTACCCATTGACGAAAAGAAACCGGCTTGGGCCGTCGGGAGGGTAAAAGCGAGCATGAGCGCAGAGGATAACAGGGCGACTAAGAAAAATTTGAAGTTCATTTGATGTACCTTGGGAATGTTTAGATCAGTTAAGGTTAGGTCGGAGCGTGGGGCAAAAGGTTAGGCTCGCCTTGCATGCTAAATCTGAGAAAAACTCATAAATGAGATAATCTCATATATGAGAAATTGTCAACTGATAGCCTGAGCCCATTCATTTCTTGGGAGTCTAGGATGTCAGGTGAAAAGCGAAATTTGTGCGGTGCAAACATCAAGGCGTATAGAAAGCAGCGCAAGCTCAAACAGCTTGATGTGGTGACCGCCTTAGAGGAAGACTTTGGGATCAAGTTGGACAGTACCTCCTTTGGCCGGATCGAGCGGTTTGAGCGAGGGGTGTGGGACTATGAACTGGTCGCCATTGCTCATATCCTGAATGTCTCGGTACAAGAGTTGATTAAGTCTGAAGAGGAAAACTTTCGACCTGTCGGTTAGCACTCAAGGTAGGCAATTGAAAGTCGATGAGGCTGAGTCGCTTTTGCTGAAAAACCGGACAAAAATACCAAACTGACCGGACATTTTCAAAATAGCCAAATACTTCAGTTGTTAAGATAAAAACCGGACAAACAACCGGACAACATCACAGCCAAATACCGAACAAAACGCAACCGAACAAACTGTAAAACGAACCCAATTTTGTTCGGTCAGACTTTAACAAAACACCATAAAAACAGCTTGATGTCTTTTTAAAAGTCCTTTTTTACATAGCGAAAACCAGCGAGGGAGGCGCAAGAAATGTTAAGCCCTCACATGATGCGTGCGAAGGACAAACAATCAGGCAAACAGGTCGCCCGTTAGATTCCTAAACTTGCGACCCATTTATGCCCCCTGCCGTTCTAAAAACTCCTGTAAGTTTCCACCATTTAGGTTCTCGTATGAAGTAGGTCAGTTTTTGACAAACAAAATGACAAACAAAATAAGCCTGTCAACGGTAGTAAATTTGGGGGTCTACCGTGGGCTAGATGATGAAGTTGACAAACAAAGTGACACACAGATGACAACTATAAAAAAAGGAAAGAAGAAGTCGCTAAGGCGATCCCCCCACCAAACCCTTGGCTTTTTCAACCCATGCAGACCTGCACCTAAAAATATTTAATTTTCTTTTAGTCAAGTCGATAGCTGGTATTCAGACGGGCTACTTGGTGTCCATTCAGATCAGTTTAGACCCTGCCTAATAGGCTGTTTAAACAGATATTTAATCTTAAAATGCCCACTATTTAGGTTTACTTAAATACCTTTGATTTTCGGAGGTTTTTTACCACTTCTCTGCCCATTCAAAGGGAAAAAATTAAGCTGACCTTTGATCTTTTCTCCCTCTTTCTTAAACCTTTTCTTGGAACTTTAATTTTCTGTAAAGGCTCAACAATCAAGGGTTTAGGCGGTTCAAGGAAAAAGAAAAAACTTAAAACTCGGCTGCGTAAACGACCTGTTTTTAGGTTTCTTTTTTCAACCTGGCCAGTTTGAGTTAGGCTTCTGGAAAAAACCAAAGGATACTTCATGAAAAAACAGACTAAGCCTAAACACGACTGGCCATCCCTCCTCAAGGAGTCCGAGAGCTTCCCGACCATCAAAGCTTTCGCTGAGCGCAAAGGCATGAACTACGATCAGTTGAGAGTGGGTTTATCCAGGGAACGCAATAAACAGGCTTCTAAGCAAAATAGAGCTAAAACGCCTCAGGAAGCCACAAACTCAAAAAACCCAAGAGGAAGTTCCAAAGCGAAGCAAACAGGGGCAGAAAAGGGCGCACAACGCTCCAAGGAGGCAAATAAAGCTAAGCCTTCAAATGATACCTGCAAAGTTGGAAGACTAACTACCAAGCAGACAAAGCTTGCTAATGGCATCCTAGAAGGAAAGAGCCACAAACAAGCCGCTATCGAGGCGGGATACTCGAGCTCTTCAGCTGGCTCAGCGGCATCTAGAGTGCTCAGGCATAGCGAAGTGCAGGGTTACATTGCCAAGACCAGGGAGCAACTCAGGGAGCATATAGGCATAACCGCCGCTGATATTGCCGAAAGGGTAGCTCAGATAGGATTTTCAAGCATCGATGAGGCGTTCAATGTTGAGGGAAATGGCGATATTACGCTTGAAAACCTCAAGGAAGGCGGGAGAGGTCTGGCTCTTAGTAAGATCAAGGTCAAGAAAACCACACGAATCACCAAAGACGGTGAAGTCACGACCACCGAATATGAGTTTACTAGCCAAGACCAAATCAAGGCCCTTGCAACGCTCAATAAGATGCTTGGATACGAAGACCCACAAACCTACAACTCTGCAAGGTCTAAGGATAAAACGGTCAGGGCAATTTGGAAGCACTTTTCAGAGGGAAGGCTCAAAGCCCAAGACGCTTACAACTACTTCGATGCTTACGGGGTGCCATGCCCCCAGTCGATTGTCGATCAAGCCAAGGCTGAATACAAGATTGCCCTTGAAGAGGATAACGGGTCAAGTGTTGCAGGGCTTGACTATGACACGCTAGAGGCACGTTGGGTAGAATACCAAGCCAGCCTAAAAGCGGAACGCGAAAAGTTCTTACCTCAACGAGAAAAAGAACTACAAGAAATGCGTAATGAACACGACCAAAAAAACGGCCAGCAACCGGACACCAAACAAACACCCAAAAAACCAAAGCCCGAAGGCGATTAGTCCTTCGGGTCAAACAACTCGGTCACCCGGAACACAAATTCATCCAGGCTTCCAAACTGGGTGGTGATTTGGCCGTACAATTTCCCTGCCGGGTCGTTGATCGCTGCGGGCACGTCTTCGGTATCGCCCAGCGAGCAAGACACGTCCAGGAGGTCCATTAAACGCTCCATGATGTCGTGGACTTGGTATCGCTCCATGAGTTGGTCTGATCTTGCTGTCATTTCGGAATCCGTTTCGAGTAAGTGGCGAAACTTGCGCAGCTTCCCCCAAACCTAAGTAGCATAGTAGGGGAGGTTCCTTCAAGACCCCGAAGAAGACCTATCCCTTAAGTGTAACCTAGTTTTCCTTGCTCCGTCCTTACGCCTAAATGATTTGTTCAACCAAAACATCTACTGATATTGACTGCCGCTGAAATGTTAGACAGACTTTAGTACCGAAAAACCATCAAACTATCTGAATCTAACTGCTTTTGAGAACGGCCTAAATGAAACTAACAATCCCACCATTGCACATTGATTCCAACGAAGGCTTTGTTAAAGATCAACTACACCGGTCTGAGTTCGGACAGCAGCTCGCCAGACTGGTGGAGAGCACCGACGAGCCTTTGGTCATTTCTTTAGATGCACCCTGGGGTGAAGGAAAAACAACCTTCGTCCGAATGTGGCAAGGCTTGCTGAATGACAATCAAGTCCCCAACGTTTACATCGATGCCTTTGCCAACGACTATCTAGAGGACCCATTTATTACCGTGGTGAGTGCCGTTAATGAATATGTTGCAGAAAAATTGCCTAAAAAAGATCGCTGGATTAGCAACGAGTTTAAAGAAAAGTCGATCAAAATCGGCGGAAAACTGCTTTCCTTGGGCACAAAATTGGGGGTCAAGGCAGCAACGCTAGGCTTGGTCAGCGGCTCTGATCTAGAGGACTTAAAAGCGATTAAAGACGATATTTCCGGCGACGTTTCAGCACAAGCCGAAGCATTTGTGAAAAGCAGACTGGAAGCACAGGGGCAAAATCAAGCACTCATTGACTCCTTCAAAGAGTCCTTAGGCGCTTTACCTTCCCAGCTTTCAGACGGAGGTAAGCCCTTGGTGATCATCATCGATGAACTGGACCGATGTCGACCTACTTTTGCTGTAGAACTGCTAGAAAAGATCAAGCACCTGTTTTCGGTTCCTAACGTCGTATTTTTGTTGGTGATGAATGCGGATCAGCTCAAGGAGGCGATCAAGTCAGTTTATGGTCCGGGAATCTCAGCGCATACCTACCTGCAGAAATTTATCAATTTTGAGGCGAAGCTACCAAAACGAAAAAAACGCTCCAGGCATGGACAAAATGATATCGAAACCTATATTTCCCACCTTTTCGTTCAGCACGATTTTTCATCTGCAGGGCAAGAAATTTCTTACCTACGCTGGTTCAAACAGCTTGCAGACCAATTCGATCTCTCATTGCGGGAAATTGAAAAAGGGATGTCTCTGTACGCCCTTTTCGTTGCAACGAGCAGCACTGACTCTAAGCCGCCCTATCCTCTGGTGGCAGCATTGGCAGTGATCAAGGTCAAACTACCCGAAGTTTTTCAAAAGCTAGCCGGTCAGCTAATTAATTACGAAGAGCTCATAAAAGAATCAGACTTACCAAGCATTTCAGATCTTGATGAGAATCAGGACCACGATATGATTGATCTGCTCACGGCTTTTCGTGCTGTCCTCTTATCCAATGAAGAAATCGAAGCAGATCCTGATGCTGGGCGTTTAAGGAAGTACGCATCTTGGGTCAGCAGGAATCATCATTATAACCGGGATGCCATTTTAAGTTTGACCCTTCGACTCAACTCATTCACAGCCCTTTAAGAGGCTTTTTTATTTCAAAATACTGGTTCGGTAGTCTTTCTATAGCACACCCTATCCCCTTCGACTAAAGCATAGAATCCCAAGAATACAGCGGCCTCATACCAGGGCCGCTGCGTCCCCGTTACCATCTCTCCCTTCTTGCCTTCAATACATCTTGCTAAAATGCAGTATTATTTGATAGTTGCTACATAGCCTTTTCCTATGAGAACCAATTGAAGCAAGGCCCATTGATGGCCTGAGCCCTGGGGCAAGAATTAATAGTTATTCGTTCTAATTACTGTACCTAATGAACTCGAACTTTGCCTTCCTGGCATCTAAAAGCAAGTTACTGCACACCCTGGCGATATCGGCGGAGTTTACCTTCAATCAAAACCCCGTAACAACCCTCGGGACACTACGCCAGTTTGGTGAGGCAATGGCCAAAAGCCTTGTTGAGCGGTTTCGGTTAGACGTAGATCCCTTTGCAGATCAAGTCAAACGCCTACGAGTCCTAAAAGAAAGCCGCATCCTCCAAGGTAAGACCTACGAAGCGTTCAACATGCTTCGTGTTTTGGGAAACAAGGCCATCCACGACTTTAGCGGCACCAGAGAACAAGCTCACCAAGCTTTAAAAACGGCCCACCAACTAGCTTCATGGTATCACAAAAACCTGATGGGCGGCGGTGTTGACTTCAAGGCCCCTTCTTTTGAGCTACCTCCACATGTCGAAGATGTGCTTAACGGCCTTCAAAGCCAGATCAGCAGGCTAGAAGGCGACCTCACCAAAGAAAAAGCCGACAAGTCCACGATTCAGAAAGAATTAGAACAACAAAAAGAGACTGTTGCGGCCCTAAAGTCCGAGAAGACGCTTCAAGATAAAATCGACCAAGAAACCAAGGTCTTCGATCAAGAGCTGGAACAAGCGGCCAAGACAGAGAAGCCGAACATTGATGTCAACAGCTTCAACGAAGCCCAGGACGAGATCGACCTGGATGAGGCCCAGACAAGGGTCATCATTGATGAACTGCTGAAGAAAGCTGGCTGGGAAGCGGACACCCAAAACCTGAAATATTCAAACGGGGCTCGCCCCCAAAAAGGAAAAAAGCTGGCCATCGCTGAGTGGCCCACGGGGACCGGGAAAAAGAAAAAACCCGCTGACTACGTCCTCTTTTCCGGGCTCACGCCGCTGGCGGTGGTCGAGGCAAAGCGGAAAAATAAAAACGTCGCTGGAAAAATCGAACAGGCAGAACGCTACTCAAAAGACATACAGTCCGAAGGCAAGTGGGAAATGGCCTGGGAACGCTCCGAACATCACCAAGGTCCTTGGCCCGCTGGTGAAGAAGAAACATCCTACCAACTCCCCTTTGCCTACTCGGCGAACGGAAGGCCCTACCAAAGCGCCGTGCCCGCCTTAAGCGGTATTTGGTATCGTGATCTGACAAGCTCCAAAAACCTTCCTAAAGCGCTTAAAGAGTTCCATACCCCTGATACCCTGGAGCGCAGGCTCCGTTTGGATTTTGATGCCGCTCAAACCGAGCTAGAGGGCTATAGTTTTGAAGGCATGAGCCTTTGGCCGCACCAGGAAGCGGCGATAGAGGCGGTCGAGTCTGCTATCCACCGAGGCAAACAGGAAATCCTCATTTCCATGGCCACCGGCACCGGCAAGACCCGGACTGTGATCGCCCTGATCTACCGGCTCCTCAAGTCCGCCCGGTTTAAGCGAATTTTATTTCTAGTAGACCGTTCCCTGCTGGGCGAACAGGCCCACGATGGTTTTCAAGACCAAGTCGTCGATAAGAACAAGCCTTTTGGACAGGTTTACGAGGTCTTGGACCTCGATAAAAAAGAACCGAATGATATCACCCGGGTTCAAGTCGCCACGGTTCAGGGGATGATTCATCGTCTGTTTTTGTCGGAAGAAGAAAGCCTGAAAATGGACGACTACGACCTGATCATCGTCGATGAGGCACACCGGGGCTACACCCTGGAACGGGAAATGAGTAAAACCGATGAGGAACTTTATGCGGGCAACTACTTCCTCTCCATGTATCGCCAAGTCATAGAATACTTCGACGCTGTCAAGATTGGCCTTACCGCAACTCCAGCACTGCACACCGAAGAAATCTTCGGCAAGGCGGTCTTTGAATATGGATACAAGCAGGCGGTGATCGATGGTGTTCTGGTCGACCATGACGATCCGATCCCGATCTACAGCAGCCTAGACGATGACGGCGTAACGGTAGAGGGACAGGTGGAGTATGTAACCACCCAAGGCGACCAGGGGAAAGAGGTTTTAGAAGACGAGATGAAGTTCGATATCTCCAAGTTCAATTCCAAAATCATCATTCCTGAACACACCAAGTCGGTGATTGATGCTCTCGCCGACCACCTCCCCGAAGACAAGCAGGGGAAAACCCTCATTTTCTGTGTCAACGACCTGCATGCAGACGAGGTCGTTCGTTGCCTTAAATCTGCCTTGCAACAGCGTTGGAAGAACCTAGAAAACGACGACGTGATGAAGATCACCGGCAGCATCGAAGACCCATCCAAAGCGACCAAACGCTTCAAGCTCAAAGAAAAGCCTAAAATTGCCGTCACCGTCGATTTACTGACAACCGGGGTGGACGTACGCAAGATCGACTGCCTTGTCTTCATGCGGCAGGTGAAAAGTCGAATCCTGTTTGAACAGATGTTAGGACGGGCGACCCGTAAGTGCCCGGAAATAGGCAAAGAAAAGTTCATCATCTTTGATGCAGCGCAGGCATGCAGCTTGATGCGCCCCTTTTCGTCCATGAAGCCAGTGGTTAAGAATCCCAACCTGGGGATGTTGGACTACGTCAAAGAGCTCCAGAGCCCTCACGCAAAGGAAGCGTTTACCGGCACCAACAGCACTAGAGCCGATGAGCTTTCCAAACAGCTTGTTGTAAAGCTTAGGCGCTTTAACATGCGGCTTCAAAAGGCAGATAAGCAAAAAAAGGCTAAACAGGCCCTGCTGGATTCCTTTAAACAGCACTTCGGCTTCACCTTTGAAGACCTGCCCCAGGTGCTGGCCAAGGGCAAAGGGGATAAGGCCATCGAACTAGCTAAAGACCCGAAGCTGACCGAATTCCTCAAGCGTTTGCAAAAGATCGTTAGCGAAGGGCAGAAGATCTACTTGGACCCCGAAGCCGACCGACAAGTCACCGCTACCGTCGGTCAGCCCCTTGCCGATGTCAAACGCCCTGAGGACTATATCAACGGCTTTCGAACCTTTATTGACCAGAACAAAAACAGCAACATTGCGCTGAAAACCCTGCTCACGAAGCCCATGGAGCTGACCCGGGAACACCTCAATGAACTGGTCATCACTTTGACCGAACATGGCTTTGACCCTGAAAAACTAGCCGAAAACTGGCAACAACTCACCCACCAGCAACTCACCACCCACTTGGTTGGCTTTATCCGCCAGCAGGCTTTAGGCGCTGCTGAAACCCCCTTTGAAGATCGAGTCGACAAGGCGCTCAAACGGTTGCTACAAAGGGGAAAGTGGAGTGAACAACAGGCGAACTGGCTGGAGTTCATCTCCACCCGAATCAAGGCGGATTGCATCATTGACGAAGACTCCCTCAAACGAGGTAGCTTCAAGACCAAGCGCAAACGGATGGAACAAGACTTTAAGGGCAACCTCATGCCCGTTATTCGCCAACTGACTGAAGAAATCTGGAAGGATGTAAGCTAATGGCCAAGCAACAAGTACAAGATATCGGCAAAAAACTGTGGGACCTGTGCAACATCCTCAGAGACGACGGCATCACCTACCACCAATACCTGACAGAGCTGAGCTACCTGCTCTTCATCAAGGTGGCCAATGAGCTGGATAAAGAGGCCCATTTGCCGGTTGGGTATTATTGGCAAGATTATTTGAACCTCAAAGACGCCGCAGGGGAAAAGCTTTTAGAATTCTATCAAGATGCGCTCACCGCCTATTCCCGTCACGAAAACAAACTGGTGGCGGCGATTTACGCTAATGCCAGCACCTACCTACGCCAAGCCAAGCACTTGGAAGACTTGGTTACTGAGTTTGAAAAGCTCAACTGGTACAGCGTTGAAAAAGATCAGCTTGGGGACCTTTATGAAGACCTTTTGGAGAGAAACGCCAGCGAAGTTAAATCCGGCGCAGGGCAGTACTTCACTCCCCGGCCTCTGATCAAGGCGATGGTTGAGGTGCTAAACCCCACCGCTGACATGCGGATCTTTGACCCTGCCAGTGGGACTGGGGGCTTTTTGATTGCCGCTGACCAGCACATACGGGTCAAAAACGTAGCGGCCTTTGATGCTTTGAAGGAGTTGGAACAGGATGCTTATCTTGAAAAGGCAATGACCGGGCTAGAGTTGGTTCCCGAAACCTACCGCCTGGGCTTGATGAACTGTTTCCTCCACGACCTCACCGGTGACGAAAGTCTAGGGCCTTTGCGAAACGTCAACACCCTCGGTGGTGAGGCAAACGACTTCAAGGAGTTTGACCTCATCCTCTCTAATCCACCCTTTGGAACCAAAAAGGGAGGGGGAAAGTCCACTCGTGGCGATATTGCTTACAACACCAGCAACAAGCAGCTCGCCTTTTTGCAGGTGATCTATCACAGCCTGAAAGAGGGCGGTATGGCGGGCGTGGTGCTGCCCGACAACGTACTTTTTGAAGGTGGCTTGGGCAGAGATGTGCGGGAAGAGTTGATGGGCATGTGTAACCTACATACGATCTTGCGTCTGCCTACAGGGCTCTTCTACGCCCAAGGGGTCAAAACCAACGTGCTCTTCTTCACCCGTGGACAAGGGGACACAGGCAACACGGCAGACACCTGGGTTTACGATCTGCGTAATGAAATGCCCAACTTCGGGAAAACCAGCCCCTTCACCTTCGCCCATCTCAAGGAGTTTATCGCCGCCTATGGCGACCGGCCCGACGGCACGGCCCAACGTAAGGAAGCCAAACGGTTTAAGAAATATAGCTATACTGACATTGAAAAGCGGGGCTTCAACCTCGACCTGAGCTGGATGGCTGACGATGCCGCCGCCGAGGCCGACGAGCCCGAAGCGCCCGAAGTCATTTTGGATCAAATCGAGGCCAAGTTCGACGAAGCCGCCACCAGCATCAAGGCCCTCAGGGCGATTTTGGGAGAAGAGTCGTGAGTTCACGAAGGGAATTGCCGCAGGGGTGGGAGAGAATTGATTTCGGAGATTTTGTTGAGCTCCAGAACGGTTTTGCATTTAAAAAAACTGACTTTCAAGAGTCTGGAATTCCAGTCGTTCGCCAAACCAACCTGGAAATAGATGGGATTGATAGTGGCAAATTACAGCGAGTTCCAGAAGATTTTTTAGAGAAATATTCGAGTTTTAGGCTTGAACATGGTGATATGTTAATAGGAATGTCTGGTTCAATTGGCAAGATTAGTCGCTACACCTTGCACGAACCGGGACTGTTGAACCAACGGGTTGGAAAAATCCTCATTCCTGCCAGTCTCGCAAAAGCCGAAAGCTTCACTTGGTTTTTTCTGCAAACCGTTAAGGAGCTATTACAAAAAAAGGGGAAAGGTATTGCGGTACTAAATGTCAGTGCGAACGATATTAAATCACTGCCATATATGCTCCCCCCTCTCAACGAACAAAAACGGATTGCCGACAAGTTGGAGCGGTCTTTTGCTGAATCGGCCCAGGCCAAGGCGGCGCTGGAAGAGGTGGGGCCGCTCTTGGAAAGCTTACGCAAATCGATCCTCCACCGTGCCTTCACCGGCCAACTCACGGCAGATTGGCGGGCCAAAAACCCCGATGTCGAGCCCGCCGAAAAGCTCCTAGAACGCATCAAGGCCGAACGCCGCAAACGCTGGGAAGAAGCCGAGCTGGCCAAAATGACCGCCAAAGGCAAGCCCCCCAAAGACGACAAGTGGAAAGCCAAATACAAAGAACCCACCCCGCCAGATACCACCAACCTGCCTGAGCTTCCAAATGGGTGGTGCTGGGCTTCGCTGGATGAAATTTCCGATTTAAAAGGGGGCATAACGAAAGGCACAAAGCTGAAGACCCCCCAGCAACTTGAGACAATACCTTACCTCAGAGTCGCCAATGTTCAGAGAGGATATCTGGATTTATCAGAGGTTACAGAAATTGAAGCACCAGTCCAGAAGGTCAGGGAGCTTCTTCTACAAGATGGGGATTTATTATTTAACGAAGGGGGGGATATCGACAAACTTGGTCGTGGCTGGGTTTGGAAGGGCCAAATAAAGCGTTGTATTCACCAAAATCACGTTTTTCGAGGACGGTTATTTACTCAAAAGCTCATTCCCGAGCTTGTCTCAACTTACACCAATGAATGGGGGCAACCCTTTTTCATTAAACATGGAAAGCAGACGACGAATTTAGCCTCGGTAAGCCTGACAACCCTCAAGCAATTCCCAGTTCCACTGATTCCTGTCGAAGAGCAAGAGCCCCTTTTTGAATCGCTAAATACCCAGTTTGAGCACCTAGGGACTATCTTAGGGTGTGTTGAAACGAACAACACCCAGTTGAGCACGCTAAATCAATCCATCCTCCACCAAGCCTTCACCGGCCAACTCGTCCCCCAAGACCCAAACGACGAACCTGCCTCAGAACTCCTAAAACGCATCCAAACCGAAAGAGAGGCCCAAGCGGCCAAGCCCAAGACAAAAACGCCTCGCAAAGCATCGGCAAAAAAAAAAGCCCCTAAGCGAAGCAAACCTCAAAAGGAAGCAGCCCAGGCCGAAAGCCTTGAGGCTAATCATGCTGGGGCGGTTGGTCGTGCGAATGCCTCTGAGAAACCAGATTTAATTCTTCACTCTATAGAAACGCATCCGCTTCTTAGTTGGTTAAAAAACATTTTCACCCCTGAAGGAGTAACACCGATTCCTATCGGCTGGGAGGAGATGAAAGATATCCATCTTCGATTCAAGCAATTTGTAGCAGAAAACCCCTTTCAATTGACCTATTTTGAGCTTACCGAGCCATACAAGGTTCTTCAAGCCGGGTTCTCGGTGAAATTCTCTTCTAAGCCCTTGATTGCCGTTTTGGGATCAAATGGAGCGGGAAAATCTACCTTGTTTGAGCTTATCGCCCAACTGTTCGCCTATCTCAAGGACCCCAAGAAATCCAAACAACCAAGCGTTAGCTGCAAGTTGCACTACTCGAATGTGGGTACTACGGTGCATGTAGAGTTCTCCAGACAACGTCAGAAAAACCCCCTTCAAATTTCGGCCTTCAGTGAGCTCTTTGATCCAGATGAGTTAAATGAGCTAGAGGGGCTTCAATTGCTTGAGCAGCTTAAGGGGGCAAGATTGCTACCTCATGTTATGGCCTACTATTCAGGACAGAATGACCGACTACAAGGGATTTGCAAGCCTTTGATGGAGTTAGAGCGAGACTATTGGCTCGACTTCAACCCTCAGGAATTACCTCCCAATGAGGTCGCAAAAGAGAGAGAGGAACTGATGCGCCTTCCTCCCGTCTTTCAGCTTCTTGAAAAAGATAAGCTACCGGTTATCTTGGCTTTGTTTTACCTCCCACCAGAGGGACCAACGAGGATAAAACTGCAAAGAGAGCTGAAACTTTGGGGGTTGGCAGGGATCAAGCTTACTGTGACCCGAAAATGGAAGAGCAAACAAAACGGCAAGGAAAATAGTTGGGGGATGCGGGGCCTTGCTCGGGAGTTTTGCGAAAAACTATACGCTGCAGCAGATGAGAAAGAGAGGGCGAAAGATCTTCAAGACGGATTTGAAGTCTGCTTCGAGAGCGAAGCAGAGTGGCGTGGATTCGACTACAGCATGAGCCCGCTAGAGGTCTTCCAGATGCTTTGGGGGCTGAGTAATTCGAACCTTGATGTAAAGATAGATGCGACCTTTTTCATAGGCAACTCGAAAAACACGGCCAGAGCTGTCCCCTTAGAAGACTTGAGCGAAGGGGAAAGCCAACTCTTAAACGTCCTAGGTTTACTCGCAATCGCCACAGATCAGCCGACCCTCTATTTGCTAGACGAACCAGACACCAACCTAAATCCGGCATGGCGGTATAAGTTCTCTGATATCTTCAAAGAGCTGCGCAATGAAGCCCTGTTCAAAGACAGGGCCCCACAAATCCAAACCCTTCTTGCCACTCACGACCCGGTCCTGATCGCCGGACTGGAGCGAGAGGAAGTGCTAATAATGGAACGAAAGGAAAAAGGCGTTCGAGCATATAACCCCTACTACAGCCCCAAAGGAATGGGAGTGGCAGGCATTCTTTCTAGCGAGATGTTTAAAACATCATCATTGGATCGGGAAACCCAGAAACTACTGGACACACGGGCCTATCTAATCGATCATCTGCCCCTTACAGATCCTCAAATATCTCAGTTGACCGAAATCAACCAAAAGTTAAGCTCAATGGGTTTTCGGGCTCGTTTTCCTGTCGAAGACACACCCCGATTTCAAAAAGCAAAAAGGGCCTTGATAGAAAGTGGCCTACTAAACTCGAATATAAATGAAAGTGAGCTAGTTCAGCTAATTCGGGATATCAACGTAGCAGACGATGAAATTAATTGATATCAGCAAGTTAATGCCTGATCCAGAATGGTTCGAAAAGGCAGCTAAAGCTCGGAAAGGCGCAGGGGCGAGAACAGGGACGAAACGAGCTCGATATATTTCCGGAAAGAGCGAAATTTGGACAGAATTGCGGCCTATGATGGTCCAGATGTCAGCAGGAAAGTGCTGGTACTGCGAGACCAAGATTAAACGTGACTACCATGACATTGATCACTTTAGGCCCAAAAACGAGGTAGAAGGGGCCGAGTCGGATTATTGGTGGCTCGCGTTCGACCATACCAATTATCGGCTGGCTTGCCCATTTTGCAATCGAGAAAGAAATGACGATGAATTCCCAAAGGTAGGAAAGGGGACCCATTTTCCTCTGCTGAACCCAAGTGAGAGAGCAACCTGCCCCGAAGACGACCTTTCAAGAGAAATAATCAAACTGCTAGACCCTACGAATCCAGGTGACCCAGACCTACTAAATTACAATGAATATGGATTACCCATAACAAGTAGCAATGCATGCACGAGAGAGCTTAAAGAGCGGGTTGACGAGTCAATTATTAGGTATCACTTAAAATGCAAGGAACTTGTTAATTCTAGGCGCACCATTGCAGCGAATATAGATAAATACGTACAACGCATCAATGATGGAAAAAATGTCGAAGCCTGCAAGGAAAATTTGCGCTGCCTTATCCAGCCACATGCCGAATACTTAAGTCACGCTCGACGTTGCTTGTGCAAGCATTTTGAGCACCAATGGGTTCAAGACATGCTGGCAACTACATAAGGGAATAAAACCTATGCAGATACCCAAATACTACGAGATCATGCTTTCGATGCTTTATCTCCTCGTAGATTGAAAAGAAGGCCAACTCCGGGGGGAAATTGCAGAGCCGGGCTTACGGGTGTTTCAAACAGACCAAATTCTATAGGCCGACTATCCGTGCATATCTGTGTCTGGCTCAATCAGGAGCCTAAATGCCGTCAAACCATCAATCTAATACTGTTTTTCTCATGTAACACCTAAATAAAAGGAAAAAATGGCTGATTTCACATGGATACCCTTCTTTGAAGAGCTAGCTGACAAACTGGAAGGCTACGAAAACCGACAAGAAGAACTAATTGAGTTACTGAGGGGGCAAGGGGTTAATAGCCTCCCTGATGCAATCGATCCCTTTACCTTTTTTTCATTGATCCTGAAGTATGGAACGCAGAAACGACAAATCATTTTCAGTGAAGTCAAAAATAAGCTAGCGTTAGAAAGTCAAATACCCACCGGATTTGACGGAGTTCCAAACGCTAACAATCAAAGTGCTTGGTATTTTGGCAGCCCAGAAAAGCGATCTAGCCAGGATATTCCGGCCCTTTGGAATGTATTCAAACAAGCACTGAAAGGCTCTCTCGACGATGATGCCTTTCAAGGTGCTCTTCATGTTCGAAAAGTGGGTTTGCCTTCTTTGACCACTGGTCTTTTCTGGGTCAGACCTCAACGCTTCTTCCCGCTTAACGCTAAGACCGAGGGTGCTCTAGCTCTGCACAACTTAAACACCAAGCCTGCAAGCTATGGCGAATACCAAAGCCTTTTGACGCAGGTTCAACGTATTTGGGAAGTTAAATGGGAGAGCCCCTTTGCTTCATTATCTTTCGAAGTCACTCAAGCTCCAGCAAAAGAGCTTTGCCTTGTGGGCACCTGGAAAGGAGTGGCTGAGTATGCTGATGACATCAATCAGAATCTCCAACGAGGCATGCCACGAGCGTTTTGGTGGTCTTTTCCGATTGCTCCAGAAATCCAAGCCGATCTCACAGCTCCCTTTTATCTATACATCAACGCTACAAACAAAAAGATTACCCACCGCTACCTGGTAGAATCGTTTGTTAGCCAGCCTGGCAACGAAGGCATGGTAAGCCCATGGCCGGACATGACCGACCCAGGAGAACGCGACAGGAAGGGTGCAGATAGCGGTAAGAAATCTGAAGTGTATAAAACCTGGTTTTTAGTCAAAAGACCCATAGAACGGCTTAAGAAAACACTTCACGCAGATCGAGATTTCGAATCTAAAATTTCTGGCAAGGCCCTGGTATACCGTGGTGCATTTGGCTATGGCTACGTTAAAACAAGCTCTCACCCTCTCACACAACTAGCCCCTATGAGTTGCAAAAACCAAATCTTTTTCGGCCCTCCTGGCACTGGCAAAACCTTCAAGCTCCAACAGCTCCAAAAGGAATACACAGACGACCAAATCAGCAGTGAAGAGGCTTTGAACAACCTGATAGAAGAGACTCCGCTATGGCAGTTGCTAGCTTTGGTACTAGATGAACTTGGGCCTTCCAAAGTCCCCGATTTGATTCAACACACTTGGTTGAACTTAAAGCTCAAACCAGAGATTTTTAAGGCTCCACGTCAAAGGGCTTGGGGGACCTTGCAGGCTCATGCTCATGCTTCTTGCGAAAACGTTAAGGTATCCAGGCGGCTTTCACCTCAAATTTTTATCAAAGATCAGAACTCAACTTGGTCTATCGCTGAAGAATGGGAAGATACATTCGAGACGAACGACCTCAAGCAAAAATTAATGAGTCCTGGTGAAACGAAGCTGAAACGCTATAAATTCATTACCTTTCATCAATCCTACGGGTACGAGGAGTTTATCGAAGGGATTCGCCCTGAGGCTGAAGACGGGGAGATCAGCTACCGTGTGAAACCGGGAGTTTTTTTGCAAGCATGCCAAGAGGCCCGATTGCACCCCGACAAGCCCTATGCGCTGTTTATTGACGAGATCAACCGGGGCAACATTGCTAAAATCTTTGGTGAACTGATCACTTTAATTGAAACGGATAAACGTGAAGGCTGCGACAATGAGCTTTGTGCCGACTTGCCCAATAAGGGCCTAGAAGGCTCGGCCAACCAGCTTTGTGTGCCCCACAATCTTGATATCATCGGCACAATGAACACCGCAGATCGATCTATCGCTTTGATGGATACAGCTTTGCGCCGCCGGTTTGAGTTCATCGAAATGGACGCTGATCTAGGGCAGTTAGGAGATCTTCGAATCGAAGGGCAAGAGCCGATTCAACTGAGCCTGCTTCTGCAAGCAATTAACCAGCGCATAGGAGCACTCCTGAACAAAGATCAGTCTATCGGTCACGCCTATTTTTTGTCCGTCCACACCCTAGACGACTTACGAGAGGTCTTTGCCAAAAAAATCATCCCTCTGCTGCAGGAGTACTTTTTTGAAAATATCGAGGAGATCAAACTGGTTTTAAACGATCAAGACGCTCACCGGTTTTTTGAAAAAGCGAGCTTAGAATTTGCCAGCAATATCCCCACTCATCGGCGTCAAGATGCTTACAACTTGACCACGGATTGGACAGCGGAAACCTTTCGCCAGATCTACAGCCAATGAACGTCATTCTCGCCTATGAGCATCAGGAAATCAAAATTCAACATGAGGGGGAAACAGATTCAAACACCCTTAACGAAGCTGAGGTCGAGATTCTTGCAAGAATCCAACATGACCTCCCCAAGGGGGCGTTATCTTGGACAGCTGATGGGGTACGCTTCGCCCAGTATTGTGGAATTATCAGCCTTGGCTCAACACAAATAGAGATTTTACCCAAAGTCTATGGAGTCGATCAGGCACTAAGCCGTTCAATTTTGGTGGCGATGCTCCAGGAGGCGGGGTATCTCGTCAGGCCGCTGTCTCAACGAAGTCAACTAGACTGGGAAAACCATAGCCTGCTAGACCTCTTTATCCTCATCTACTGTGAGGAGTTGCTTGCACAGTTTCAGCGGGGCATGATCAAGAACTATCAAACTCGGGAAGAGAACCTCCCTCGTTGGCGGGGACGTTTAAGAGTGTCAGAACAGATTAAGCATAACTTGGCCCATCAAGAGCGCTTCTACTGCCAGTACGACGAGTTGACCGAAGATAATAGCTATAATCATGCCTTTAAAGCCGCCTTAAGCTGTTTAAAAGCAAAAGCCCGATCCTTTGATGCCAAACGACGGGTAAACGAGATTTTGACCTTCTTTGACGCCGTCAGCGATAGGGTGATTACGGCGACGGAGGTGAGGCAGTTCACCAAGAATCGTTTAGTGAAGCGTTTTGAAGTTCTCCTGGAAATGTCTGCCGCCTTTTTAGAAGGCTTGAGCCCCACTATTCAAAGTGGAAAAGGGCAGTCGGCAGGACTGCTCTTTGATATGAACAAGCTTTTTGAAGAGGCTATTGGTAATCGCCTAACCAAACTGGCTCAAGCAAGGGGCTTAGTAGCCAAGCTGCAAGGACCGATTAAGCATTTGATGGAAGGGAACCTCTTTCAGCTGAAACCTGACATCACCCTATATCAAAGCGGCCAATGTCAAGCTGTACTAGATACGAAGTGGAAGCTCCTGGACGAGAGTCACACATACAATAACCTCGCTCAAAGCGACCTCTATCAAATGTTCGCTTACGCAAAAAATTACAACTGTCAGCATATCACTCTGATTTACCCTTGGACTAATCAGGTTTCAGCCGCTATTCCAGCGATGAATTTCAAAGCAGGTGGACAAGTGAATGTCGCTTTGATCAACCTGAAAGGCTTCTTACCCAATACCACAGCGCCTTCGATTGACGAGCAGCTGCGCCAATTATTGCCATAGGTAAATCTCAGAACTTCAAACGTGGTTCTTTAGCTAATCTGGTGTGAGCAAACACCGACCTTGATGAACCTATCGCATTTTGTGACTCAGGTTTAGCCTTGTTTTTAAAAGAGAATATTGTCTTGCGACCTTGCAAGTAAACAGAGCATCTAAAATTTCCCTCATTTTTCGTTTTTTTTAATGGCAAGTTTGGCAATCTGTTTTCGCTGGAATAAGCCAGCTTTAAGCAAACTCGAACAACGAGGATACAATGTCTAAAATGACAAAGAGCGATGCCGCTAGAATCCAGGGTGCAGGTGCTGTGAAAAACGGGGGGAAAACTCAAAAAGGGAGTTTCCCCGCCAGAGCGCAGGCCGCTGGAGACAAAAACGCCAATAATGGCAGCGCTAATCAAAAAAAATAAGGTAGAAGGCCCCTTCGGGGGCCTTTTATACGAGAACTATGGACGAAACACTTTACAACCTACTGACCAAGGGCTTCCTGTTACGGCAGATTTACAACTGGGCTAAGGATACCTTAAGGATTCCACTGCAGGACTTCAAAACCTTCAGAGTTCATCTTAAGCGAGGGGATTACGAAAAGGTCGTTGAATCCTTAGCCACTCCAATCGAAACCGAGTTGAAACATTGGTTTGAGAAAAGCGGTTCTGATATTAAACCTCTTGAAAACTGGGGTCGTTCTCAAGAGTTGCTTGCAGTCGCACTTTTTGCGGCGATCTTCATCTCCGAAGCCCACTCCCTTCAGCGCCAACTAAAACAGGATTCCACTGCACCCACCCCGATGCCTAAGATCAAAATCGAATTCGGTGTTTTACTGGGCAGCTGCATGTGTCGTCAGTTATTCCCGCCGTCACAATCCACACAGCTAAACCTTGTTATCGAGTTCCTCTCATTTTTAAAAGACAGCCATTTTGATTCCCCGCCGTCAACTTTGGTCCATGCGTTCGAGTTCCTCCAAACAAAGCTCAAGGTAAAAAGCGCTGCTAAGCTGCACGATCTAATGGCTAAAGCACAAGCATCAAAAGGAAGGGAGTTCAAGGTCCAAGGTGCAAGAACATTACAAAACCTGATCAAAGGAAAAAGGATTGAGTTAAAAACATTACAGGAGCTAGCCGGTGCAATCAGCGATAGGAAGGATACACAAGTGCAATTGACGATTATTTTCATTATCGCCCATGCAATTCAGTACTATTTTCATCAGGAAGAGAATCAAACCAAAGCCTATCCTCTTAACGAGATTCCTGTTCTCCAGACACTCTGGTCTATTGCTTCAATCCTCCAAAACGACGGCAAAGGGGCCAGCGCCTTCACCCAAGAGGCCCTCAAACACACCAACCAGCCGAAAGAAGCCATAGATGCCTGGGCCGCCTTTGCAACTCAGCTCCTAGACCCTGCAACTAAAACCGGGGTGTGGCTTGAATTCCCGTATTTCCCTTGCCTGAGCCAAGACATCGGTAAACGGTTTGAAATCTTACTTCCCCGCATGCTTGGAATAGCATATTTTTCAGATCAACATTTTAAGCAAGACTTAATTAAGCTTCTCTCACCAGGTTTGGATGTTAATGCAAGTTCTAATGCAGCATCCTATTAAAAATCAATGTAATGCTGATGTTTCAGTCGAAAAACGGCCCCGCTTTATGGGGCTTGCCACTATAGCTAGGATCATTATCCTGCCAACAAAGCGTTGATCGCCGAATTCAAACAAGCGGGATCCAACCTAACCTTGACTGACCCCAAAGACTGGTTCAGCTTTCAAAGGGGTCGCTCTCCGGTTTTAAACCTTGCTAAATAAGAACTAGATACCTTGTAAAGTTACGGCACCACCAATATCAAAGGAACAAATGTTTGATCAAAAGCAAAAAATAAGAATCCCTATTACAATTAAAGATGGAAAAATGACTTACTTTTTCCGAGAAGATGAGCCTGTGCCTAACTTCAGGGAAGGGTCGATCGTTGAGATAGTTGTCGACCGCGAAGATGTCTATTTATCGAAAAGCTTTCAAGAAGACTTGCTAGAGAAAAAACTATTGCGCATTGCTCCAAAAGGATCGGTCTTGCTTGCAAGGATGAAGTACTGTGTTCCGGAAGAAACGAATCGCCCAGGTGTGTCAGATAACCGCATCAACCCTGATTGGATCCATTACTCTAATGCCATGCAAAATGTCGCAATCGATTCAACTAGGCCACCAAAAGGCGATCAAAAAGTTATTTGTGCTGACCAAGGACAACACGACAGAGAATGGTGGTATTTCAAGATCAACATTCTTCAAGATCTCATTATTCAAGCAAAAGGCATAGAAAAACCAAAACTAAAACCTTGTAAGTGTAACGTTCCCATGCTTGGTGAGGAAACCTTTGAAAGTGTAAATATTGCTTACACGAAAATCTCGGCCTATGTAGAAACGAGCCGTGGGTCTTTTGGCGGCAAATCATATGAAAATATTTTCATGCCTAAGAAGGGAAAAAATAAATCTGACTTCATTTTGCTGGACGCTGTGCGGGATCACATACAGAGAGGCAACCCCGCTTATTTCGAAGACCAGCTGTCAGAACGAGAAGTCAATAAGCTACTGGATAGTGATTTTATCGCAATATCCCGCTAAGTATATACGGCTGCAAGTGAATTACTGGAAAGTTTGCAGGCCCAGCGAGTTGTCGGTCGTAACTTCGGCGGTCACAACAGTGCAAGGGTAATTGACCACCGGCTGGAATCAAATTTTACACCATATCGACACCCCTCCACAGAGTAGAGCCGAGATCAACCGGCTTCACTTTGAGCACCATCAGGAACAATATCGAACAAGAGGTAATTCGCCACCTTGTTCGCCTCCTTTAACTAAACCGGCTGACTGACGTGGGCATAGCTAGCTGTAATATCCCGATTGGCTGTTCGGTATCCCAATAGCTCTTTGATAATGTGCCAAGGAACGCCAATAGAAGCCGCTGTGGAGGCGTAGGTGTGACGTAAACAATAACCGGGTCGAAAACTCTCTGGAACACCGCCAGATTGAATTAGCCTCTTTCCTGGGGCATCCAAGCGCATACGCCGCTGCCCATTCATCGCTCCACTTTGGCATCAAGGCCAGCATTGCAACTAGAACTGCAGGATGAGAGACCGTTAAGAAGGTTTTAAGGGCCTTCTAGAGCCAAAAGGGTAGTAGTCCTGTTGATATGGATCGCTCGCTCGGAAATTAAGAGCTCATCGCCCCGGAAACTGAATCACCTTCCCCCGCTCCTGATCAAGCTCTTCGATCCAGTTTGCCCACTTCTCTAAGGCGGCCCGTTTTTGGACCAAGTATTCGGCTTGGTTGTAGACGGAGTCCATGCCTTCTCTGGCGTGGTTTTGGATGGCGTCTCGGACCTCTTTAGGGATTCCAAGCTCGGCCATTTCGGTTTTGACGGTGTGTCTTAGGTCGTGTGGGGTCCAAGGGGCCTCGAAGCCAAAGAACTCAAGGTGACGTTTGACTGCTTTTCCTATAGAGGCTCGGACAATCGGTTTGTGCTCGGTGCCTTGAGGGGATTGGCAGACAAAGGGGCTGTTACCAGAAAGGGCTAGCAGTTCTTTAAAGCATGCCAGCGCCTGAGGTGACAGGGGAACCTTATTCGATTTCTTGGTTTTGGTCTTATGGGCCGGTAGACTCCAGACCTTGTTCTTGGGGTCTACTTCGGACCATTCAGTTTAAGCGATTTCGCCGGATAGAAGACCGATATCTAGAAAGTAGGGTAAACTAAGGACGCATGAAACTCCGCCGATCAGAACGAAAGACATGCGAACTGTTTCGAGCGAGAAAAATAGATACTCTTTACCTCAAAGCTAAGCCTTTTCGTGGGTTAGGGAATTGGTAGGAGAACTAAGGTCAAATTTCTAGCGTTTAGAGTGAGGCCAGACTATGCGAACAAATTTTCAAGTCAATTCTAAAAAGAATGGTACACGGGGATGGATACAAACAAAAAAGGCTCCAACGATGAAATCGCTGAAGCCTTTGTATGCTTGGTTGCGGGGGCCGGATTTGAACCAACGACCTTCGGGTTATGAGCCCGACGAGCTACCAGACTGCTCCACCCCGCGGCGTTCTGGATAAAGGCGATTTGCGCCTTATTCAAAAAGGATAGCTAGGTACCTTTGACCTGTCAAGAACAGTTTAACGAATGTTTAACATTTCTTTGCATCCCCTGTAACAACAGCGGTCATTGGGGCCGATCAAGGGCCCCAATCTACGTTTTTATAACCCCGTCACCTGGATTTGGCAGAGGTGGCCGTTGAGGTCCCACTCAGTCAAGCCTTCGGCTGAGCTGCTCACCGCCAAACGGTCCGCAAGGGTTTCCTGGGTGATATAGCCAGCATAGGCCTCAATCGCCGCTTTCACTTCATCGTTCCCTTGGTAATCCACATGGATTCGGTCTGCGACGTGGAGGTCAAGTTCCTTTCGGGTTTGCTGGACCTTGTTCACAAACTCACGGGCCAAGCCTTCTTGCAGCAGGTCTTCGGTGAGGTGGCTGTCCAAAGCGACCGTCAGGTCCCCTTCGTTGACCGAGAAAATCCCTTCCTTCTCAGTTCGCTCCAAGAACAAATCGTTGATCCCGACCTCAAAGGGTTCACCGTCCAAATCGACATTCAACGAGCCGCCGTCTTGCAGCCCAACGATTTGGTCGGTGGTCAACTTGGCGATTTCGGTGCGGAACAGGTTGAGTTTCTTACCCAGCTTCGGGCCCAGCAACTTGAGGTTTGGCTTCGCCGATAACTCGACCAAAGCCTCTTCGTTCTCGGCGATCTTGACTTCCCTGACGTTGAGTTCCTCTGTGATCAGGTGCTGCATCTGCCCCAAGACCCCTTTGAGGCTTTGGTTTTTGGTCACCAAGGTCAGTTGCCCCAAGGGCTGACGAATCTTGAGTTGGTGTTTTGAACGCAACGCCCGACCTAAATTCACCGCTTTCAAGATAATATCCATTTCTTCTTCCAACTCTTTGTTGATCACCGAGGCTTTCGCCTGAGGATAATCACAAAGGTGGACCGATTCGGGCTCGGTGTCTTCGCGCAAGACCTGATACAACTTCTCGGCCAAGAAGGGGATAAACGGAGCCACCACTCGGCTGAGTTCATGGAGAACGGTGTACAAGGTGTCGTATGCCTGAGACTTGTCATTATCGTCTTCGGACTTCCAAAAACGGCGACGGCTTCGACGGACGTACCAGTTGGTCAACAGGTCGATGAACCCGACAAAAGGCGCCACCGAGCGGTTGAGGTCAAAGTCGTCCATGCCGGAGCGCACTTCTTTAATCAAGTGGTGCAACCGAGAATAAATCCAGCGATCCAGCGGGTTTTCCAGGGTTTCAGCGGAGTCCAAGAAGGTTGGCTTGTACTGGTCCACCGAAATGTAGGTGGTAAAAAAGCTTAGTACATTCCACAAAGGGATGAAGGTGTTCCGAAGGGTGTCTTTTAACCCACTTTCGGCAAACCGCAGCTCTTCCGCCTTAATCGCCCCAGAATTCAGCATATACAGCCGAACCACATCCGCCCCATAGGTGTCTAACATTTCCCAAGGGTCCGGGTAGTTTTTCAGGCTCTTCGACATTTTTTTGCCGTCTTCAGCAAGCAACATCCCGCTGACCACACATGACTTAAAGGCTGGTTTATCAAACAGCGCGGTCGAAAGCACCAAGAGGGTATAAAACCACCCTCGGGTTTGGTCCACCCCTTCAGAAATAAAATTCGCCGGAAAAATCTTCTCAAAGGCGTCTTTATTCTCAAAAGGATAATGTTGCTGCCCGTAAGGCATCGCTCCCGATTCAAACCAGCAATCTAGGACCTCAGTGGTTCGCTTCATTTTTGCAGAACACTCAGGGCAATCGATCAAAATAGAATCAATAAAGTGGCTGTGCAAGTCGTTGACTTCTTGGCCGCAGAGTTGCTCCAATTCTTCTTTCGAGCCGACACAATGGCGGTGATCACATTCTGGGCAAATCCAGACTGGGATTGGGTTGCCCCAATACCGGTTGCGGCTGATCGCCCAAGGCCGGGCCCCCTCAAGCCATTTGCCCATCCGGCCATTTTGGATGTGATCTGGTTTCCAGTGAATATCCTGGTTAACCTTCATTAAAGTCGGTTTGATTTTTTCAACATCTAAAAACCAAGAGGCAATGGTCCGGTACATCAAGGGAACCCCACTTCTCCAGCAATAAGGGTAGGAGTGGGTCAAGGTCTCATGATTAAAAATCCGCCCCTTGGCTTTGAGGTCTTTGATGATCGTCTTGTCAGCGTCTTTAAAGAACAGTCCGGTGTAGTCGGACGCTTCCGGTCCAAAGTTACCGTGATCATCCATCGGGAAGACTGGCGGCAGCTTATATTTTTGCCCGGTCGCAAAGTCATCTTCACCAAAGCTCGGGGCGGTGTGTACGATTCCGGTACCGGCGTCTAAGGTCACATAGTCGCCCAAGAGCACTTTGAAACAGCCTTCTTCAGCCAGTTCCTTGTAGTAGGGGAAAAGGGGTTCATAGGACAATCCTTCAAGCTCCGCCCCTTTCTTGGTCCACAACACGGTGTACTCGGCGTCTTTGGGTAACACCGCTTTGAGCCGTTGCTCTGCAAGAATCAGTTGTTCTTCCCCATACTGGATTTTCACATAGTCATACTCAGGGTGAACCGTCAGCCCCAAGTTGCTCGGTAAGGTCCAAGGTGTGGTCGTCCAGGCCACGATATCAGTGGGCTCGTCTTTGAGTCGGAACCGAATGGTGATCGCAGGATCCTGCACATCTTTATACCCCAGGTTCACCTCAAAATTTGACAGCGGCGTTCCTAGTCGGGGGCTGTAGGGAACAATTTTTTGAGATTCGTAGATCAACCCTTTCTGGTAAAGTTCCTTAAAGACCCACCAGATGGTTTCCATGAAGTCGGTGTCCATAGTTTTATAGTCCTTTTCCATGTCCACCCAACGACCAATCCGGCGGATCGTTCGTTTCCACTCGTTTGAGTAGCGTAGCACAATGCTGCGGCAATGTTCGTTGAATTTATCAACCCCAAAGGCCTCAATATCCGCCTTGCCTCGTAATTCGAGTTCCTTTTCAACTTCAAACTCCACCGGCAAACCATGGCAATCCCAGCCAAATCGTCGTTCCACTTGGTTGCCCAGCATGGTCTGATACCGAGGAACTACATCTTTGATCGTACTGGCTAACAAATGCCCATAATGAGGCAACCCCGTCGCGAAGGGAGGGCCATCATAAAAATAAAAGGTTGGGGCATTTTCACGTTGGCTGACACTTTTTTCAAAGATATTCAGTCGGTCCCATAGCTCTAAAGTTTTCTCTTCGAGGTCTGGGAAATTTACTTTACTATTGATCGGTTCAAACATGAGGTCGTAAGTTCGAGTTGTTAAGGAAAGGGGAGTATAGTCGAGCGTCTAATTTTCGGCAAGGGGTCGGGCTGGACAGAGACTTTGTTGCGTGGAAGGCTTGAATCAACCCAATGTTATTAACCACCAAACACTCGTTGTTTTATGACTCTCATTCGTCCGTTTCGTGGCCTACGGCCTAAATCAGCGCAAGCTCAAGAATTGGTTGCCCCTCCTTATGATGTCTTAAATTCAGAGGAAGCTCGTCAACTAGCCGAGGGACACCCCTTAAGTTTCTTGCACATTTCCAAGCCAGAAATCGACTTATCCCCAGAAGTAAACCCCTACACCGCTGAGGTTTACCAAAAGGGCGCCGAGAACCTCAACCGGTTGATTGCAGACGGTGTGCTGTCTTTAGACGACCAGGCGGCCTACTACTTATATGAGATGCTCGTCGACGGGCACAGCCAAATTGGGCTGGTTGCCGTGGCATCAGTTGAAAAGTACGACCAGAACTTAATTGTAAAACACGAGTTGACCCGGCAAGACAAAGAGGCTGACCGAATCAACATGATCAGCACCATGGACTGCCAAGCAAGCCCGGTGTTGTTGACCTTCGCCCCTGAGCCGAGCTTCAGTGATATTGTCGCCCAAGTATGCGCCCAACCGGCAGAAACCTCGGTCCTCAGTACCGACCAGGTGACCCACCGACTTTGGCCCGTTTTCGACCCCAGCTTGATCGAAGGAATTTCGGCAATTTTCAACGGCCCCAACGCTCCAGTCAACAAGCTATACATCGCCGACGGACACCACCGCAGCGCCTCGGCTTCCAAGATCGCAGCCGAACGAATCCCAGCCAACCCCGATCACACCGGCGACGAGCCCTACAACTACTTTTTGGCGGTGATTTATCCATCGGACCAAATGAAGATTTTGGATTACAACCGAGTGGTGAAGGACTTAAACGGTCATTCTGTTCCCGAATTTATCAGCAAGCTAGAAGAATGGTTTGAAGTCAAAACTTCAGACAAGCCTTTGTCCCCTGCCAGCGCAGGACAAATTGGGATGTACTTGGAAAACCAGTGGTATCAACTCACCGCTGATCCAGCGAAAATCCCTCAAGACCCGGTGGGTGTCTTGGATGTAAGCCTCTTATACCAGTGGGTCTTATCTCCTCTCTTAGGGATCGGCAACCCGAGGACAGACAAACGAATTGACTTTGTTGGGGGAGCCCGAGGATTAAAAGGCTTAGAAATGAGGGTCGATTCCAAAGAAATGCAGGTTGCCTTTTCTATGTTCCCGACCCAAATGCAGCAGATCATGGATGTCGCCGAAGCAGACCAAATCATGCCCCCAAAATCCACTTGGTTTGAACCCAAATTGGTGGATGGCTTGATTTGTCACTGGCTTAAAGAATAACCATTTCAGCTGGGCACTGACTCGATCATCATCAACAAGAGCAGTGCCACAGCAACAGAAGCCCATATCCAGCCCCCTCTGCCGCAGCAAATCAGCGAGTCGACCAAGCTGTCCCAAGCTTTCGGTTTTTCAATTGAAGGCAGCATCACATCTCCTTTCTTTAGGGAGAGTATACCACAGTTCTTTTATAATTTCCATTGCCGTTTCGGCAAAAACTGTTGCTCTTCCTTTTTCTGAGGAATTTCTTCTTTGCGGTACAGCTCCAACCCAAAGATCAAGGCCAAGGAAAGAGTAACCATCAAAATCGACCACATTTGCGAGCCCTTCACACCACCAATCAGCAGGTCGTCGACCCGCAAAAAGCTGAGTCCAAAGCGAATCACTCCGTAGATCGATAAGTACAGCGCAGCGGTAAACCCTGGGTTCATCTGTTTTCTACCGGTCCAATAGAGAAGCAAAAACCCAACAAGATCGGCAAGGGCTTCGTAAAGCATCACGGGGTGCAGTGCGACCCCTGGGTAATCCTTCGCTGCTTGGCCGTACCGAAAAATAACCCCCCAAGGGAGGCTCGTGGCGCTGCCGAAGGATTCCCCATTCATAAAGCTACCTAACCGACCGATCCCTTGACCTAGCAATAGGCCCGGCGCAAAGAGGTCGGCCATTTGTTTAAACGGGAGCGGGTGGACACGGCAAACCAGCCAAAGACTCAAGCAGCCGGTGAGCAGCCCCCCATGGACCGCTAACCCGCCGTGCCAGATCATGGCAAATTCATACCATGGGGTTTTCGTTGAGCTGTAATACTCCCAATTAAGCGCCACATAATACAACCGTGAACCGGCGATGGCCCCTAAAAAGGTTAAAATCATCACGTTTAATAGCTCGTCATCATTCAGATCAACCCCTACCGTCCCAAGTTCTCGCTTCGCTAGTGTATAAACCACCAAAATAGCGAGCCCGTAAAACAGGCCATAATAACTGAGGTGGAAGCTGCCAATCGAAAGCAAAATTGGGTTCAAGATGTTCTCCTTTGTATCTATCCGCTCAGAATAGACCAGAACCTCCAAAAATAAAAGTCCGATTCCCACTAATGCGGCCAATGCTCAACCCAAACAAACAAACTCGTAAGGTAACGAACCCGGAATTGCCTCACGAAGCAAGTCATGGGTCAGAGAGGGCGTACTCTGTAGTGGTTAATGTCTCATGGAAAAGAATTTTCGGCTTTTACACACGGGGGCTTCTTCCAGCGAGTGAGCATATACTTAGAAATCATTGAAGACAACCGAACCGAGGGCCGATCAATCAACCGCGTCAGCCAATATGCCAAGAATATGATGATGAATGATGAGCCGCTGAACATCATCCAGAACGCTGCATTATAGCTACTGTATCGCAGTAATTGAATAAAAAGCCACGAAGAGAACGAGCCAAGAATCAAAAAGTGAAACGTGTACAATGCAAAGGATATTTCCCCAAAAAAAAGAAATACACGGGCTTGGAGAACCCTGCGGATCAGACGGGTTTCGAGTACAAAAACAAATAAGCACAAGGCTCCGATGACCGGATAACCTGAGACAAAAGCGTGGTCGTCCGGTAGGAAGCCATAAAAAGAAGTCTCAAGAAATGAATAGCTCACTGAATTTGGATAAGACGAAAAGAGGACAAACCCAACAAACAACATTAGATGAAGCCATCGGTTTGAAAAAAAAGCCTCGTACTTTCCCTCTTTTTTGATGTCAGCCAAGAGCACACCCAACCAAAAACCGACGAAAAAAGTCTTTGAAAAATACAAGCACAACCCAAAGAGTAGTGCCGAACGATATTTAAAATTACTCAATATAGCTAAAAACAAAAACACCATAATTGAGCCGTAAAGTTCAATCTTAATCGTCCATAATGGAGGGTTATAGAGGTATCCCGTTCGAAACATCGAAAAAACAATATTCTTTAATAAATCTAGAATATTCAGCTCCCCCTTCCAAAAAAGATTAAACCACTCCGAATGACTGATGAGGTGGGCCACGTCATTCGAGTACAGCCCTAAATACCACAGAAGGGCGGACATCAAAATCGATGCCAGCGTTAATCCACCGAGCCTAATCGGGCGCTTTAAAATAGCGACCATCTGCAACCCAAACCGGCTGGTTTGCCCCAGGGCCCGATAACTCAGCACGTATCCACTCAAGATAAAGAACAAGCCCACCGCAAAATGCCCGGCCACCAAAAGACCAAAAGGAGGAAGGTACAGCAGAGTGTCTACCCCACTTAACTCAACATCTCCGAAGATTAAGTGAGGGTAAAACGCTGAAAGATAGTGATGAAAAATCACAATGACCGCAGCAACACCCCGAAGGGAATCTAAATAAAGCGCTCGATTCGACTCAGTCTGATCATCGTTCATAGATAAGCTTTCGAAAATTCAGCTGAGTAAACGTCGCTCCCAACTTGGTGAAGAACCAGTTTACAGCAACACTCATCAGCGGAGTAGTATGGCACCAACCCCCCAATCCCGTATAGCTATCAGGATTCGCACTCGATAAAAACCAACATATTTCCAATAAAGTTCAAGTTTTCCCGCTTGGTCCCGATAAGGAATCAAACGGAGGAATCCAGGTCAACCAGAGTCAACAAAAAGACTCAAGTTATTTTGGTTCCTTCCGATAAAGAATTGTAGGCAACAGTGATCGGCTAGCAGGCCGAAACGAAGG
>Ga0316202_10000638_pt1 | contig 35138 bp, 22 predicted proteins | sample 3monrhotite_MG_FD_204934 | JGI IMG/M metagenome (GOLD analysis project Ga0316202, IMG submission 204934) | Microbial mat bacterial communities from mineral coupon in-situ incubated in ocean water Damariscotta River, Maine, United States -... | ecosystem: Environmental > Aquatic > Marine >...
AAGACTACACCGGTGTGGATATTCCAAACATGATGCGGGATTTCATGACAGCTGAACAACACTGTCATGACGGTGTTGGGCATGTGGACTCTTTTCGCGCTTTTCATAGATTAAAGAGCGATCAGCGTGTGGATTTTATTGACTTTGTGCGCATACCTGCCGGTTCATCAATCGGCCGTCATCGTCATGGCAACAATACCGAATGGTATGTCATTATGAACGGCGAGGGGCAGATGTGGTTTAAGGGCGAGGCGATTGAGGTTAAGGCCTGGGATGCCCTCATTAACCCGCCTCATCATGAGCATGGTTTGGTGAACCAGTCTGGCCAAGATATCGTTCTTGTTGTTTTCCAGACCAGTGATTCAGATGAATAAACATCAGGGCCTGCCTGCGGGCGAAGCAGACCACCTTGCTCATGGTATCACTGATGAAGCAGCACTTGCTGGTGCTGTTTTTTCCAAGGGAAAGGGCACCAAAATCTATGACACTGAAGGGCGCGCGTATCTGGATTTCGCTGCAGGCATCCTGACCCAAAGCGTTGGGCACTCGCATCCGTACGTTATCGAGGCCGTGAAAGCACAGCTTGATGAATTGACGAATGTGCACGATTCCAGCACGCCTGCACGCACGGAGCTTTGTGCCAAGCTAGCAGAGTTTTTTCCGCCGCATTTGACTCGTTTTGCCTTTTTTTCATCTGGTACAGAAGCAATCGAGGCAGCGATCAGGGCGGTTTATGGCGTTGCTAAGCCTGGGAAAACGGTTATAGCGGCACTGAGTAACGGTTTTCATGGTAAAACCCAGGGCGCCCGTTCGCTCGTCAATTGGAATATTGGCCATGTTAACACCAGCCCCTATGCTCGACAGTTCAACAGCGCACATTGTTTTAAATGCCCGCTCGGTAAAAGCTACCCGTCATGTGAGGTTGCGTGTGCGGAAGACGTTGCACAGCATATCCGAGAATCCGGCGACCTTGCTGCGCTGGTGTTTGAGCCCATTCAAACGGCCGCAGGTGTTATTGTGCCGCCAAAGAAATATTGGCGCATCATCGAACAAGCCTGCAGGGAAAAAGGCGTTTTGATGGTTGCCGATGAAATCGTTTCTGCTGGTGGCCGAACAGGAACCTTTCTGGCCAGCGAGTATTATGGCCTGGAACCAGATTTGGTGACGGCTGCAAAAGGATTAAGCTCTGGTATTCCTTTCTCTCTTTTAGCCGGACGCGAAGAGATTATGAATTCAGGATATTTCAAATCTCCTGGTGCATCTTCATCAACATTTGGCGGCAATCCTGTGAGTTGCAAAGCAGTTTCTGCGACATTGGATGTGATCCGCGATGAAAAGCTGTTGGTAGGGATACCTGAAAGATCACAGCACCTTGGTGAAGGGCTGCTGTATCTGCGGGATAAATTCCCAGACCAGATTGGAGATGTCCGGGGAATTGGACTTCTATTTGCTATTGAATTTGGCCCCAAGGGTGAAGCCCGTACTGACCGCCAGAGACGTGCAGAGGTTTTCTACCAGAATTGTTTAAGTCTGGGGGTGCGTGTTGGGCTAGGCGGAGAAATAGTGCGGATTGCGCCACCACTTAATGTTTCGCTGGACCATATCTCGGTAGCATTGGAAGCTTTCGCTGAAGCCCTCTTGCAGCCCCGCAGCGTTTAAAGAGGTGCTTATGGACTGTGTGGACCTTGAGCTTGGGAGAATCCTTGAGTTAATCAAGGAAACACGCTGGTTTGCACAAAAACATGCAGCCGTAAGCTCTTTGGATGTTTGCGATATTGCTGATTTTTCCCCTCCTTCTGGCGCGTCATGTCTCTGGATTTTGTTGCGGGTCGAACCAGGTGGACAAGTCTATTCTCTGACCATTGAATCTTATCGCAATACTGGCTTTAAATTGATCTCGCCCGAGACATTTCTTGAATATATCAAAGCTAAAAAATCGCTGTCCACGCGACGGGGAGGAAGGGTCCGTTTTGTTGGCCCCTCAGACATAGCAGCTTCCCACTATGCGGCATTGGACGAGAGCGATTCCAGCAATACAGTTTTGCAGACGACGTTTGGAAAAGCACCTTGCGTTGCCAAATTTTTTCGCAAAATGGATGGCGCCGGTGGCAGGGAAGTTGAAACACTGTTGTGTCTTCAGGCCTCAGGCATAACGCCTAAGATATATGCTCAGGTTTCTTATCAAAGTGCCTTTTTTGACTGCGCAAATCATACCCTTGCCATATTCATGGAGTTTATCGAAGGGGACCCTGCCTTTCGCCCTTTTCAGCTTGCGGTCCGGCAAGCTTTGGATGGTGTGATCGCGGGAAGCAAGCTGGAAGACGTGTTGTCAACACCCAAACATCTAAACCCTGATGTTTGCGATTTGATTGGCGAGGGTGTTGCCGCCTTTCATAATGCGGCCTTGTCCTCGTATACAGCCGCAAGTCCATTGCCGAGGGTTTCCCTTCAGAGCCGTGCGGACGCAATTGTTGAAAAGTGGAACGCGCTGCTAGCCCTCAAGCGAACATCATCTAGCTTGAGCGGGCTCATAAGCGACACTTTTCTTGATGACCTTCACATTGCGATTGGCTGTTTACATCGGGAAGCGATCAGCAAGGGAGGAAATTTAGACGCCTGCTACGGGCATGGAGACTTGCATTTATCCCACATTATTCTTGTGGGGCTGCACACGCGGTGTCGGATTATTGATCCGGCGAATTCAACCGCTAAATTCTGTCCGTCAAATCATTCAGCGATGGACCTGTTCCAGATCTATAGAGGGCTGGAGTATTTCGCATTTGATGAAGCTGCAACACGTTTGGAAGCTGAGGAGAATTGGACCCGCGAAGCTGCAAGCGAATGTCTCGCTGGGGGCGGCGAAAAGCATAGTGCACACGGAGGACCCCTAAAGAGTTTTGCATTAGCGTGGCCAGACCGTATTTTTGAGAGGATCACCCAGGCCTACCTGAAGACTGCAAAAGACACGCTTGTGGAGCCACTACACGACCCACTTTGGTCTCAGTTGTTTTATCTCGATCGTCTCCTCAATGAGATTAAATATAATATCGATTATGATCGCCTTTTCTTTCGATTTTGTGATTGGATGTATTTGCAGAAATTTGCAAAAAAAACGATACATAGAGACCGCTTCTAAAGTGCAGCCGATTTCAGACAGCCTGCAAAAGCTGGACGATTTTTCCATCAAAGCCCCCAAGATAGATCGATTTTTGCTTGCAGTAGGGTGTGAATAAAATATAGAATGCCTAATTGTCGGAACGTTGGCGAAGCTACTTGTTTGCAAAAAATTGCAATTTTATTCGGTTAGTTCAATTTTCATGCACCCTGTTGCAATTAGGGTCAGCGAATGAACATCTTGCTGAAGGAATAAAAATCGTAGGGTAGTGACGTTTTGGGAGTGTGTGTTGCCTTGATTTGAACTCGTGTATTTGTGGCAACGCGCCCTTTATTCAATCGGTGAGCTTATGTCCTATATTGAAATCGTTTCCGGTCACACTTCCTGCGATGGTCCAAACATGGATATTCACGCCTTGGCGAATTATGGTTATGGGGTCCAAATTCAGGAAGATATATTTTCGCTGAACAATAAAGAGCTTGCTAAGGCGATCGCGGACAGGTCTTGCCTGGTTGTTATAAGCGAAACGATTCAGGCACTTTATGGTGATCGGATACAATCTTATCTCGATCAGAATTTTGACACCGGGGCGTATAAAGTTTTTGTGTGCCCTTCCGGCGAAAAAAACAAAACGATGGAGACAGTTGTCGAAATCTGCGCGCAGGCGAAAGATTTTCAACTTGACCGTGACGGGTTGTTTATTGGTGTTGGCGGCGGCATCATTCTCGATATGGTCGGGTTTGCGGCTTCGATTTATAGACGCGGGACAAAATATATAAAGGTGCCAACAACTTTGGTGGGACAGGTGGATGTTGCGGTTGGACTTAAGACTGGGGTCAATTGCTTCCGCTCCAAAAACATTCTGGGAAACTATTATCCCGCCTATCATACTTTGAATGATCGCGTATTCCTTGAAACCTTGCCCACTCGAGAACTGCGGTGTGGAATGGCAGAGGTCATCAAGATGGCCATCGTCTGTGATGGTGATTTGTTTGACAAGATTGAGCGTGCGTGCCTTGCCGAAGATGAGATGGACCTTAGTCGCATTGATTATGATATCTACAAGCAGGCCATGGTTCGGATGATGGAGGAGTTGCAACCGAATCTTTTGGAGGCGAATCTGGAACGACTTGTAGACTTTGGCCATACGTTCAGCATGAATTTCGAGATTGATAGCAATCATGAAATACATCATGGAGAGGCAGTGGCTATTGATATGGCCCTGTCGTGCTGCATCGCGAGAGCGCTAGGAATATTTTCGGAAGAGGAATGTAACCGGGCGATCTGGGTTTTAAAAAAGTCGGGTCTCGCGATCTATGATTCTGCCGTTTGTACAATTGAAGCCCTGAAGCGGTCAATTTACGATGTGCGGTTGCACCGAAAGGCGGTAAATCTCGTTGTGCCGCCTACTATTGGGCAAGGGGTTTTTATCAAAAGCCCGGATGTTTTAAGTGATCAGTTGTTAGAAAAGTCAGTGAATATGCTCAGATCCTACGAAAAAAACTGTGTTAATACGGATAATCAGCACAGCCATAATGCTAAGTTAAGTAGAGACAGTGCACTTACCTTGGTTGGCGCTTGAATGATCAGCTATTAGAAGAATCAATGGATATGTTCAGATCTTACAAAAAAAACTGTGTTAATATAGATAGTCAGCAAAATCATCACACCAAGCTACGTAGAAACATCGTGGTTGCTCTGATTGGCGCCGTTGTTGCCGCTGCAGGCACACCTGCAGTTTCCGTCGCAAATGAGGAAGCTTTGTATGGCACTGATCACGCTTTTGCATCAGAAGCTATCTACTTCCTTTTGACAGACAGATTTGTTGATGGGGACCCCAGCAACAATCATGTTGATCAGGGAAAACCGCATTTCGGGACTTTCAACCGGCACCTTCCTGGGCCGGACGGTAAGCACGCCAATATCGGCTATATGGGCGGAGACTTTAAGGGCGTTCTCAACAATGCTGACTATATCGCAGATATGGGCTTTACCAGTGTTTGGATGACGCCGTTTATTGACAATCCTGACGCTGCTTTTTCCGGGGACAAAGAGGTCACTTACGGTGCAGGTTATCAGGATGGATTTAAAACCGGCTATCATGGATATTGGGGTGTAAATTTCTATAAAATTGATGAGCATTTGGTTTCCGAGGGGCTTGATTTTCAGACTTTAGCGGCAGAACTAAGAGATAAGTACGGCCTGAAGTTTGTTCTTGATATTGTTGGCAACCATGGCTCGCCTTCCTATACCATGCCCAAAGCACAACCTGAGTTTGGCAAAATTTATGATGAAAGCGGTCGTCTGGTCGCTGACCATCAAAATCTGCACCCGAAAAACTTAGATCCGAAAAACTCACTCCATCAATTTTTCAACAGATCGACCGGTCTTGCAAAGCTGTCCGACTTAGACCCTGATAATCCCGAAGTTCTAGACTATCTGATGGGCTCTTACTTTAAATGGTTGGATCAGGGTGCTTATGCCATTCGTGTAGACACGATTAAAGAACAACCACACCGCTTCTGGAAAAAGGTTGCAGATCGCCTTCGCACGCACAGGCCCGGGATATTTATGTTTGGCGAAAGCTATTCATTTGATGCGGAGTCTATTGCTGAACATACCCGGCCGGAGAATGGTGGATTCAGCGTCCTTGATTTTCCAGGCCGCAAAAGTATTACGGGAGTATTTGAAAATCCGGGCACGGATTTTTCAGAAATACTCTCCTATCTGCATCTTGAAAGTGGTGTTTATGAAAATCCGTACGAGCTGGTGACATTTTACGATAATCATGACATGGCGCGCATGAACGCCGATGATAATGGCTTTATTGATGCCAATAACTGGCTTTTTACCGCACGCGGTATTCCGGCCATATATTATGGGTCGGAAGTAAATTTCATGACGGGTGCGGCGGAACACTACGGCAACCGAAATTTTTTCGGTCAAGACCGCGTTAATGCGGCCAAGTCTAATCCTATCCGACAAGCCCTTTCCAAGATTGCCAATATTCGCAAGAAAAATGTCAGCCTGCAGAAAGGCTTGCAGCTGAACATGAAATTTGCAGGTGACACTGCTGTTTTTTATAGAATTCATCAGAAAAACGAGGAAAAGCAGACCGCGCTGGTGATGCTGAACAAAGGTGATGTCGCCCAAACAGTGGGATTAGATACGCTGGTGAATGCTGGTGTTTGGAAAGACGCCACTACCGGCAAAATGGTGACCATAAGCAGTGACCAAAAAGCTTTCACTGCGCAAGTTCCGGCGCATGGGGTTCGTGTTTTTTTGCTGAATGCAGCGCTCACCAACCAGGACCTTCTTGCTCGTGCGGAAGAATTGATGAAGAACCGATAAGGTTGAGCTATTTAAAGCAGTGCATGATGTGCAGATGAGAACGCTTTTTATAACGCAGGAGCTTGTTCCGTTTCACTCCACAGGCGGAATGGCTGTACTTTCCCGTGATTTACCAACTGCGCTGCATGACCGCGAATTCCCCCATACATATTTTTTACCTTACATTCGCGGCGTGAGTGAACTGTCCGATTCTCACCGCCAACACGCAACTATCAGAAATCAGGTGCGTGTTGGCGAAGAGGTTTATCCGTACGAGATATTTGAAGCTTCAATTCCTGACGAAAAAAACAAAACCATATTTGTGGCCCAAAATGATGTGTTTCAAGGCAGCATTTATAATGATGCCTACCGTTTGCACAGAAATGTAATCCTTGGGCACGCCGCCCTTCAATATTTAGGTGCTTTTCCAAACAAATACCGCTTGGTACATGCGCTGGATCAACTGAGCGCGCTTAGCCTTGCCTATATCAAGCTGCAAACCGACAATCGCTATAGGTTGCTGTTTAATATTCTTTCAGCCGAGTATGATTTTTCTTTGGGTCGCCTGATTGATGCGGTGGATTTCGATGGTAAGGCATCATTAGAAGAGATGCTCGGAAGAGAGCTTTACGCCAATAGTGCGATTGAGTTGGGGTTAAGAGTTTCAGATGTGTCGGTAACATCTAGCCCGGCTTATGCTGAGTTTTTGGCAGAGAAATATGCCGATGTGCTTTCACCCAAAGCCGCTAACCTGGTGGCCGGGGAACGTCATCATCTGATCGGTATAGAGCAGGGAATTGACATTCAAACTTGGGATCCACTGGATTCTTCGAAGGCGTATCATCCCATCCGGGCAAAGTCTTTAGGTGCTGACAAGGCCTGTAATAGGCAAAAACTGATACATATGCTCGAGGGTCTTTCCACAAGCTCGTCGCAGCCAACCGCACCAATGCAAAACGAGTTCAAAGTGGTTAGTTTTGTTGGCCGTTTTTGCAAGGCCAAGGGGCGCGCTGCTCTATATGAAATTATCGATAGCCTGGATGACATTCCGAATATTTATCTCTTGTTTATCGTTCCGAAAGCCTCCCTTTCTGATGTTGATCAAGACAAGCTCTTGCAACGTTCGGAGGCAAACGAACGCCTTTGGTTCGTGAACAATTATGAGCAATCCTTTGCAGAACTCACATTCGCAGGGTCAGATTTTGTGATCATGCCTTCGGAACAAGAGCCCTGTGGGTTATGCCAAAAAATCGCGATGCGTTTTGCAAGCTTGCCAATTGTTACGCCTGCTGGAGGTCTGAGGGACACCGTTGTTGATGGGTTTAAGAATGAAGAAGGTGGCAACGGCTTCATGTCTGAGAACGTGGCGCCACAAAGTTTCCTTGCGATGTTTCGGAAAGTGATGGCAATGGATATGGCTGATCCGCTTATCGGCAAGCTACGCCAGAATGCGTTGGAAACTGACGTTTCCTGGGGACGGACGATAAGCAAGTATCAGGCAATGTATCAAACGCTCTTGCGCCAGCAATAGGTCTGCCCAAGTGCCTAATAGCTTTACGTTCTGCTGAATTCAGACAGGTTGTGCCTCAATAATTGGACCTGAGCAGGCCAAAAAGTGATCCTGTGCGTTCAAGTGAAACGACAATTGTCGATGGCGCGGGACACAAAAACGATGGTGGCAACTTTATTCGATTTCGATGGTTTTGATCCGAAGAGATTAGGGGGGTCGTCCTGAAATCTGCCTTGCTGCCAATATGGTGGGCCAGCTCCAAACAGTGTGGTGTGATTTTAACGCCTGATAGCTGGGTTTGACCAGAAGCGGGCCAATAATGAGGGGTGGAGAATATAATATGGTCGCCTTGCTGCTCGCCTGAAACATTATGAATGTCGTGAAGTGGCATTGCTGCCAAATTATAAAGACCAACTGTATAAAGGACTACGAGAACAATGCAGCCAATTGATATAGGCCGCATGCTCTTTTGATTCATGCTTCGAGCAATGAACGTGATCATGCTGTCAAACATCGGATTGAAGCCCTCCAAGATCGATGATTTCATCGGCAATAGTTTTGGCTTGCTCGCCATGAGATACAAGGATTGTAACCCGGCTTTCTTTCTTGGCGCTGATCACTTTAAGGCATTGTGCTTCCGTTTCTGGATCCAGATTAGCGGTTGGCTCATCCAGGATGACTATGGATGAGTTTTTGTATAGAGCGCGGGCCAATGCCAGACGTTGCAGTTGGCCTGTTGAGAAGTGTTCGGGAGAAACCACCGCATGCATGTCAGCACATTTTTCGCTTAGCCCCAGTTCGGTGAGTAATGATGCTATTTTATGCTCATCTGGGTTGCTTTCAAACACAGAGATATTCTCCGCAACGGTGTTCTCGAAAAGCAAAGAAGACTGGGTGGCAATGGAGACATATTGCGCTTTGACTAGCTGAGGCAAATTGAATGGGTTGGCAGCATCCCAAAGAACAGCGCCATGCTTGGGGCATTCCAATCCTGAAATGATTTTAAGCAAAGAAGTTTTGCCGCTGCCGGTAGGTCCCTTTAGCAGATAAACCTTGCCGCGCTTAAGTGTTATTGTAAGCCCCTTCAACAAGACCCGCTTGTCAGTAGATAGCTCCACATTGTTCAGGGAAATCTGTTTGGGATCACATTTCAAAGATGATGTCTCTGAAACCGGATGCGGATGGTTGATGATGGCAGAAAGGGGCCGCAGGCAACTCATCATCTGATTGAAAAGTTTTGTCACTTTATTGAGGCGGTAAAGCGGTTCAAAAGCGAAACCGACCAGCAACAACGTTATGAAAAGCGCCCCAGTCTGCATGTCACCTGTGGCGACCAATGGGTAGGCATAGCTTATGATGCTCACGAACAGCGCCCCGCGCAGTATCGACTGGAAAAACCCTTGAGAGTTTGAAATTGCCTCACGCTGATAGGCAGACCGAAACGCCGTGTCGGCCCGGGCTAAAAGATTTGCTTCAATACGAGGTCCGATCTGGGCAACATTGATGGCGCGCTTGCCATCAAGAACAGTGCCAATATCGCTCATGAAGAGAGCCTTTTGATGACTGTATGCGCTGGCTTGTTTCATGGACCGGGAATTGTGGAAGGCGAAATTGATAAAATGCAAGACAGCGAATGATAGTGTGAGCAATGCGATGAATGGGTCGATCCAAAACATAATTGCAAAGACAACGCCAGCTATAAAAACAGCATAGGCGAAAAAATATAGAACCTCCGAAAATTGATACTGGAAGTTTACAGTCCAGAGCCTTAACCAAGATTCAGCGTTGATATTTTGCTGTGTCAGGGTCGGATTGTTGGGGTTTTGAATGACGGCTCTTGAGAATCTTGAGATGATGTTTGATTCCGCGTTCATGCGCAGTTTTTGAAACAGATAATCCTGAACCAAATTCAGGAAAAAGCGGACGGCAGCAAGTGCTAACACCCCGCCAATCAGGATGTATAAATGGTGCCGATACGCCTGTGGCAGCAAGATGTCTACCGCCAAAGCGAAAGAGAGCGGCATTACAATCGAAAATGAGGCTGCAAACAAAATCAGTGTGATCAGAAGTGCCAGATACCCGCGGTTTCTATGAAACAAAAGATTGAGGCTATCCATGAGGCATCTCTAAGCTCTCTCTCGCAACGTGTTTTTCTCTATCTCAAAAACACGATCAAAGTAGGGGTCAATGCCTTGGCAGTGGCTGGCTACGATTATGATTTTATCCTCAAGCGCACCGAGTAACTGGAAGGTTGTATGCTGCATTTTACTGTCCAGCGCGGACGTCGGCTCGTCAAAAATAAGTACTGCCTTGTCACGGGACAAGGCGCGGATAAGCGATAACCGCTGCAGCTCTCCACCGGACAAGTTTCGACAGGTTTTATCATCTAGGATATCAAGCTCCAGGGACCTGCTAACGGTTTCGTCTCCTGAAGTTCCATACAGCTCTATATTCTGCTGCATGGTTAGGTTTTGAAACATCAGATCAGGGTTGGGTATGTATGCCACTTGCTGCCAGTAGGCATCTTTTTGCTCGTTGCTAAGTGGCTTTCCGTTGATCCGCAGCTCTACGCCAGATGGTTGCTTCAAGCCAAGAAGGAGATCAAGCAATGTCGATTTTCCAGATCCGCTTTCACCTGAAATTAAGCATTTTTCGCCGGTTTTCAACTCAAGAGCGATGTTTTCGAAAAGGAGTTTATCCTGCCCATGGTGCCCGAAATTCTGAAATTCCAGTGAAATGGACTTTAGGGGTTCTATCGCCGTATTTTCCGCCTTTGGTTTCGCACCAGGAGAAATTAAAAGGCGGTCAAGTGTTCGATACGCGGCCGAAGAGGATTGGGCATAATTGTATAGTTTGTAAAGAGAATCGAATTTAGGTGTCGCCATGGTGACGAGGACATAGGCAGCAACAACGGAATGAAGCTCGATGTGGTTCTCAAAATACAGGTAGCCGCTCCCTAAAAGAAGAAGCGCATACAACATGAAATTCTGAGTTAGCTTCACATTGGCGGAAAGATTCCAGGTCCACCATTTCCCGGTTTGAGCGTGATGTAGCTCGTCTGTCAGGTTGCCTGTGGTCTTAAGAACCGGGTCAGCGTCATAAAAGTGAAGCAATTGGCGGGATTTAACAATATAGCCAAGGAAATTACCAAGTTTTGCAAATAGTTGTGGTTCACGATCTATATAGGGGGAGGCTCGGCTGGCGAGCCAGATCGGCAATACGCAGATGGCTATAACGAAGGGGAATGTAATTAAAAACAGCAGAATATTATAGTGCAGCAAAATCGCTAGAGTGCCTATTGTTGTCAGTGCGGCTCGAATAGTATTTTGCAAAATATATAGTTGCTGTGTTTGCAATAGCTCCAGCACGTCTGAAATGGTGCCTTCAAAGTCGGATTTGTCGAACTTTAAGAATTCAAGCAAGGAGCAGCGGATTTGTCCACTAAAATGGCGCGCGGTTAGAGAAAAACAGATTTTTCGGTTTATGTGTGCCGCGAGATTGTTTGATGCCAATTCAATACAGTAACCGACCATCAGAATGATCACGGTAAGGCTCGTAAGTGGAACGATTGAGGCGAGGCTGCTTCCCAATAGAAGTGAGCTAGTGATCTCACCGAGATAGTAGGGTAATATGAGTACGCTGCTGAACGGTACCGATAGTATTCCCAACAAAATCAGTGGCAATGCCAAAGACGTGTTTTTGGTCTCTTGCCAAATGCGTTTCAGGGAATAAAGGTTTTTGTCTGTGCTCAACATGCGTATCCCGGCCTATGGTATCGAAGGGCGAAAGGGATGAAACGTTTCATTCTCTATAGTCGATTTGATGTGAGAAACCGAAAGGTCCGGATGAAACAGCTTCCTGGATTGAACGCAGGCTGACGCAGCACAGCTTCCATAGCGCATGCAGATTCTGGGCTCCAGGTTTTGGCTATAAGCATATAGAAACCCGCTGAAATAGGCGTCACCAGCTCCATTGGTATCGATAAGCGGAGTATTGGCAACGACTCCACATTCATGCCAATCGCCCCTACTATCCAAAGCGAGCGACCCCCTGTCTCCAAAGGTGCAGATCACAAGTTCCTTCCCTTTATCGATCATTGACTGCATGAAGTGCTTGAACTGCGGCAGTTTTTCGCTGGAAACTAGCAGCACATGCGCGCAATCAATAAAATCCTGATAATAGACATCGCAGCCATCGTAATCGTGCAAATCGACCCAGATCGGTAACGAGCTGGCTTTCATCAAGGGCAAAACCGGTTTCACATAGGGCAATATACTGGGCACCAGAATATCTGATTTAGCAATCGCAGTGTCGAGCGACTGCGGCTTGAAGTCTTCCGGATGATCGGGCGGCGAGATGAAAACCGAAATGCGATTGCCATCCGGCAGCATGACATTGGTGTGTTGTTCTGTTTTATTAAGGGAATGTTCAATAACTAACTTAATATCGAGCTCAAGCAACTCCTTGTGCAATTTTTCACCGGCTTCATCTTTGCCAAGAATGGCGTGCAATGTGGTGTTGAAACCAAGCAGGGAGAGGTTTGCAGCTTTTCCTAATCCGGTTCCGCCGGGTTCAAAATACCAGTCACGCAAGCCCAAGTCGCATAGATGTTCAGGGTTGCTTGGGTTTTTCAGATGAATGATCGTGTTCAAGGACGCGCCGCCGACGACCAGCACTTGTTTCGGCGTATAATTCACACCGTTCATAGGAGCCCGTTAATCTTCAAGAGACCGAATGCGGCAATTGTCACTGCATCCTTGATTACACCCTGGCGTATCATGGAATGAAAATCATCAAGTGAAAATGCCCTAGAGACAAGATCTTCTTCTTCGGGTTCAAGTTTCTGACCTATAAATTTTAGGTCAGTGGCCAGAAAGACGTGGCAACCCTGGCTTGAATAACCATAGGCCTCATAGAAAAAACCAATTTTCTCAATTGTACCAGCTACCAGACCTGTTTCTTCCTTTAACTCGCGCATAGCAATGTCAGCGGGAGACAGTTTCTCAGTGTCGGAATAGGATCCTTGAGGCATTTCCCAGCATCGTTCTGATACGGGATATCGGTACTGCTGTACCAAATAGATTTCATTATCTTGGATGGCAGCGATAACAGCAAAATCCTCTTTCTCCACCACCGTATATGTTCCGATAGCACCGCTAGGTCGGGATATTTCGTCCTGCCGCAAACGCATCCAGCGGGTTTCATAAATAATTGAGCTAGACAAGGTTTTGATGGTGCGGGTCATTGGTTAATCGCTTCCGAATTTTCGGTATCGGGGCCAAGTACAAGAGTTTGTGGCATTGCAAAGGAGATGTCGTCAAAAATCCGCGGTGAGTTAGCATTGCCCCCACCAAATTGACCGGCAGATGCAACTTCACCGATCGGTCGGTAAATGCCAAATTCGTTGGCATCCCATGTTGCGATGTAAAATTTCACGCCGGCCCAGCTTTTTATCCCAAGTGCGGTTCGACGATAGACGATGGTGATTGTCTTAGTTTCAGGTTCAATGGAGATATTCGGTTTAATGTCGAGACTGCGACCGAACTGTGATGCGGTTGCATTATCGCTTGTGTGTACCGCACTACTCATACCGAAAAGACGATGGCTGATTTCCCAGGTCTGCCGTTGAGGCATCACGCTATTGAGACCGGGCAACGCTAGGGCGCCCTCTACTTGCGGAGTATCGACAAAAATAGCAAAAGCAGCATGATCGAACTTGTTGGTATAATTCCATACATTCTTGATCTCGCCGACTTTGATCACAAGTTCAAGCAAATCACCGTTGGTACGGACATTAACAGCGTGGATATCGGTTGCGGTATGTGATGGATCATCTGTCAGGAAGGTATATGTGCCTTTGGGCCCACGGTGGTCCCCCACCTGATCCGAAATTTCGGCACGATACAGGATATTTCCTTTGGAGATGTAGGGCAAAGGTAGCGTTGCAACTTCATGAGCGGGGGCATAGACTTCCAGAAAGCCATCCCCCTGATCCAGGGTAGTTGAAGGTATATCTGTGCACCATTTTCCGTCACCATCAGCGGTGCTTTGCCGGGCGTAGCTCAACTCACCATTTGCGATGATCTTCAGCGCCGCGTTTGGTTCGGATATGTGTCCACAGACTCGATCGCCAGAGACAAGCCGCCTGTCGCGCGTACCGGCTTCAATGCTGATTGTCGGGGCCGTGGGGGACGCGTGCATTTTGGTCTGCGGCTGCGGGGATGCTTTAAAAACAAGAGCTGCGTTAGGCGGTAATTGCATGGTTAAGCGCCCTCTTGAGTCCAGAATCGGGGCTGAAGTGACATTGCGGACGTGCAGCACCTGCAGTGGTGTGTTGGCAGGCAATTCTGTTGGCATTACGTTGAGCAATGTGGCATGCAAACCAGACGAATTTATGATAACAAAAATCACTTCGTCTTCGGTCTCTCGTTTGAAAGCAATAGTGCCCGCGCCAACGTTATTCTCTGCCACAACAGTTAATTTTCCGTGCCGCAAGGAAGCATGCGCTTTTCTCATCTCGATCAACGATTTGAGAAACTGAAACACATCAGATGTTTGGTCAAAAGCATCAGAAACCGCCAGATATCCACCTTTAAACATTGCCCGGCGCACTTCGGTGAAAGCCTGCTCGGTTCCTTGGTAGATGATGGGAATACCTGGCACGGTCAGCAAAAGCGTATAGGCTTGTTTGTATTCTTCTATTGTGCCGGAAGAGAGGAGCCTTTCCACGTCATGATTGTCGACAAAATTTGGTGAGATATGAGGGTCTGGAAAATAGTCTGCCTGTGCTCGCAGCCGGTGCGCCAAATAGGCCGTTGGTAAACCGCCCAATAGGACACGTCGAATTTCTACATAAAGAGGAAAGTTGATGACGGTTTTTAGAAGTGGACGCTGAGGTGTTCCCAGAAAGGAGCTGATCCGCTCCTCCCCGTTTGTTTGCAGTGGGTTTGAAAAGTCGAAAATTTCCCCAAATGTCAGAAAATCCTGACGGCCCGTTACCGCTGCGCTTTCAGACACACCACCCTTGCCGTGTAGAAAATCTTCCCAGAAATCAAATTCCACATGTTTGGCCGCATCGAGCCGGAAACCATCAACACCGACCTCTTTTATCCAATAACCATAGGATTCCTTGAGAGCGCTCCTCACTGCTGGGTTGCTGGTATTGATATCATTCATCAATTGAAGCTGATGTTTGTATTGTTGTGCAGGATCAGAATAATCTGTGATTGAAGGAGTCCAGTGATAGATATCGGCTGCCGCATGGTCTGGGTCCAGCAAATTGATCTTATCGAATGGAGGCATGGTCGGCGCAGGCGGAATAGCGCCTTTATTTAGATGGAAATTGATACGATTGTCTTCGATGTGGTGGCCACCGGCGTAATTATAATAATGCCCAATCTGATTCACCACCGCGTCCTGAATGAGATACATTCCGTTTTTGTGGAGGGTTCGTGAAAGCGTCTTATAGTCTTCAAGCGAGCCGAAATGCTTGTCGATATTCATAAAATCGACCGGCCAGTACCCGTGATAACCGGTGTATTTCGTTATTGGATCCCACCACTGTGTGGCCGTTGGCGGAGATACCCACACTGCAGTCACACCCAGTGATTTCAAATAGTCGACCTTGTTCGTAATACCCTTTAAGTCGCCACCACTGAAGAAACCGCCGTGTTTCGGGTCATAGACATTCTTGCCCTGATCGTTTCGACTGGGATCACCATCATTGAACCGGTCGATCATCAAAGAATAAATGATCTGATCACGCCAGTCTGGCGAAGGCACATGCAAGGCACCGTCTGTGCCAGCGGGCTTTGATGTTGTGCCTTCGGCGGACGATACCGCAGTGCTGAAAACCACCGCTGCTGCCAACATGATGCTGGCCGCAAATGCAACTGTAGCTAATCGTGACGCTTGTACATTGGTATTAACGTAGCTCGATGAATTCATGAGTGGTGTTCCAGTCAAAATATATTCTGAGCATTTTGGTATCAGCCGAATATGTATACCCCTGCTTTGTATGACTGGTGCCACCTTCCCGGATTTCATCGAGTTCAGTGCTACCCACCTTTATGTGTTCGGGTGCTGATTCCCAATTGTGGACGATAAGCTCAATCTCGCGTGCATCAGGCTGTCCGGAATATTCCGCATGCTTTTGGCGTTTGAAAATGAAGGCCGTATGCCCAGTTTCCGCATGCGATGTGAATTCCAGTATTTCGAACAGGCCCTTTTCTTTGGCATTACGGGTATGGCCGTCATCCTCATACATCAGGCCTCTACCTGCCTTGACACTCGCATCATGGTAATAATGCAAGGATAGTTTCTCGGAGGTATAATTGGCTGTCGTGGAAACATCCCCGATCATCGGAAGAAAAGAACCAGCCCGAACAAAAACAGGAATGTCTTCGATAGACACAGGAACAGTGATTTCGCGCCCACCTTGATGCTTAGCATCCGAGTTTAGATCAAACCAAATGCCGTCAGTAAGATACACGGATTTTTCGGTTGCGCCTTTTTGGGTAACAGGTGCCACGATTACATCATCACCCCACAGAAAAGCGGATTGATAGTCAAACAAATTGGTGTTGTTTTCGTCTGCGAACAGGAGGGGCCGCATCAGCGGTGTACCGCTTTCGCTGTTTTGGTAAGAGAGCGTATAGAGATAAGGCAAAAGGCGGTACCGCAACTTTATGTAGCGGCGAACAATGTCCTTGATTTCTTTGTCAAAGAAAACAGGTTCCGAAGGAATTTCTTCCTGACTATGTGGCCTGAAGACCGGCTGGAACGCACCAAATTGCAACCAGCGGATATATAGCTCTCGGTCAAACTCGACAATTGCATCCGGGTCATCGCTAGTATGATCCAGTGCCACAAATCCACCTAGATCGGAATGGCTGTAGGCAAGGCCAAGAATACTCATCTGTAAGCCGATTTCAATCTGTGCCTGCAACGCCCCCCATTTGCGGGCTACGTCTCCAGACCAAGGGATCATGCCATACCGCTGCGAACCAGCAAAGCCTGAGCGCATCATGATGAAGGGCCGTTTCTCTGGATAATCTTTCACATGATTTTGATAGATCAGTTTCGCCCATTCATGGCCGTAAACATTGTGAATTTCATCCGCCGTCCATTTGGATGCATGCATCATATCAGATGGGTGAGCTTCAGGTTCTCCCAAGTCACCCCATATTCCTTCAACGCCTTGTTCTAACAATGTTTTATTTTTCCCCCAAAGCCAATGGGCGGCGGTGTCGTCAAAAACATCAACCAGGCCAGAAGTGCCAAAATAAAAGTCGAACTGTTTTGGCTCGCCCTCAAGATCCAGCGCTAACGCTTTTTCGTCCAGCGCCTCTTTCCAGCGATTTGAACTCGTTAGGATAAAGGGCTCGGTGATCAGAATGGTGTTGACCCCTTTCGACTTGAAGTCCGAGATCATTTTCTCGGGGTTCGGAAACGCATCTCTATCCCAGGCAAGATTGCCCATATGCCCTTTTATGTCTGGCCCGAACCAAAAAAGGTCGAATATGATTGCGTCCAGCGGAATGTCGTCATCAGCGAACTTTTGCACAATGTCTCTTGCCTGCTGGGAAGAGCGATAGCCAAAGCGTGAGGCGAAATTTCCGAATGCCCAACGTGGCGGCATCTCCTGTTTTCCGGTGACGCTAACATAGTTTTCAACGATCTCCATATAGCTGTCACCACTAAATACAATATAAGCTGTGCGGCCACCTTTGGCCTGAAACTGCATTATATCGGGCTCGGCCTCGCCGAGATCCATGATGCCGCGCGCAGAATTATCAAATAACAGCAGATATTTTTGATCCGATAGAACGGCGGGGATGCCATAATACATGGCGTCGGCCTCGTCGGAATAACCATAGGCGGCACGATTATCGAGTGGCAAGACATGGCCACGCCTGTTCATACCGAGGACGCGCTGTCCGCCGCCCATTAGTTTTTCCTCTTTTTTCAGCTTGAAACGGAAACCACGCGAGTCATCTTGAGTAAAAAGCCCCTCTTCTTCTTCAAGAAAGGGAACCCCATTCCGCGAATAACTTATCCGCACCGAGTTTTTCTGCACTGTAGCGGTAAGAGTTGGTGTGCTGAACCGGAGGGCCTCGGCCGATTCCGTTAGCGTTACTTTGGTTTTTTGCTTAGGGGAGCCGATCGCAAAAGAGGGCAATTGAGTGACGCCGTCTATATCGTAAACCACTTCAATAGCGTCGGCGCTATATGCCGAAAGGGTAATGCTGCCTGATTTGGTTTTGACAACAAGCGATTGCCCTTGAAGCTCATGCCCTACGTAATCGCCGCCATAGGCATTTGATGAAAGCGCTACATGCATGCTGCAACACAACAGCACGAAATTGCCAAGGCGCAACAATGCGCTGATTGGACCAAGCTGGACCGTATGCAAAAATTCCTCCCCTGGTGCAATTGAACCTCTATTGCAAAAAAAAGCAAAAAATTGACAAAACGCGAACAACCTGTTGACTCCTTGGAAGTGACCTGTTGTATGTAAAACGTTGTCATGCCTTGTTAATACGAGTTAATATATAGGAAGACCGTTCTCATGCTCCGCAACACGATCTATGTGACGCCACAGGGTGCATTCAATATTTCTATCTTATTGATTTTAATAGTTCAAGCCCTATTTTCCTTGGTTTCTCCGAGTGTTGTGTCAGCGTCCGAACCTCTCTCTGCATCGCAAAATACAAAAAAATGCAATAATAACCACGCAGCGCGATGTAATTCAGGTAAAAATGGGGATCTTCTATTAAATGTGCCTTCGCCAGACTGGCGTGACCAGATCATTTATTTCGTAATGATTGACAGGTTTGCTGATGGTAATCCGGGCAATAATGATCAAGGCGCAGGTGAATATGCCCCCCGGCTGGAAAGTCACTATAGTGGCGGTGATCTGGAAGGTATTAGTCAAAAGTTGGACTATATTCAAAGCCTTGGTGCGACAGCGGTTTGGATCACACCGCCGGTGGCCAATCAATGGTGGGACCCTCTGGTCACCTATGGCGGCTACCATGGTTATTGGGCTCGGGATTTTTCAAATGTGGACGAGCATTACGGCTCGCTAGATGACTATAAGCAGCTTTCTCACAATTTGCATGGTCGCGGCATGTATCTGATACAGGATATCGTTGTGAATCATGTCGGAAACTTTTTCGGTTATAAAAATGTTGGGGCGGAATACAATCCCAGTGATTCTGCCTATGGTGCTTGGCTCAATGAGGGATCAGTCCCCACCGTGCGCCCGGTTCAGCCGCCCTTCGACCTCAATGATCCCAACAACCCAGCACATCGTGAAGCCGCGATCTATCATTGGACGCCAAGCATCAGTGATGTTTTGGAGAAGAAACAAGAACTGACCTACCAAACTTCCGGCCTTGATGACATCAATACGGATAATCCGAAAGTTGTTGCGGCGTTCAAGCAAATATACTCGAAATGGATCAAGGATATTGGGGTTGATGCCTATAGGATTGATACCGCGAAATATGTCAAACCGTGCTTCTACGAAGAATTTCTTCACGGCCCTGGAGGGGTCATCTCTGCCGCAAAAACCACTGGCCGGAGTGACTTTCTGACGCTTGGGGAAATCTATGTGATGTCTGATGCGCTGTCAGATGACGGCGAGCGCGTGATGATGCCATATCTTGACGATGCCGATAAACAGCGGATCAAGGCGCCGCTGGGATTTCCACTGTATAAAGAAATTGAGAGTGTTTTCATGCGTGGACGGCCAACACGCCATCTGTCTCATCGCTTGCAATCACAGATGACACTCTACCCCCACCCCCATCTTGCGGCCAACTTTATCGACAACCACGACGTGGACCGGTTCCTTTCTCGTGGCGATGAGGAAAGCTTTCGACAAGCCTATATCCTGATGATGACGATTCCTGGAATTCCAGTGATTTATCAGGGTGATGAACAGGGTTTTTCAGTGCGGCGGCGTGCCATGTTCAAAGGCGGGTACGCAAGTGATGGAGATGCGTTTGACACGGGCTCTCCTTTATACCGGCATATTCAAGCCTTGGCGCGCATTCGGACGGATAACAAAGTTTTCTCACGCGGTTCTTTGGAAATTGTAGCTGACTCATCCGTTGGTGCGGGAATCTTCGTCTATTCACGGATATATGAGGGCAAGCGAGCCTATGTCATTTTCAACACCGCGATGGATGAGGCGTTATTAAATGGCTTGGAAACCGGCTTTGCCGATGCGGCAGATGTGCAGATACTTTTCCAGGAAGGGTATTCTGAGCGTTTCCAGTTTGGCGCAACCGGGAAGCTTACACGACCGTTGCCGCCGAAATCAGCCGTTGTTCTTTTAGGAGACATGGCTGATGGTCACGCAAGCGATGATACGGCGGTGCCAAAGATAAAAATTACCAACCTTGAGGAAAATTACGTTAACCGGGAGGAAGCAACCATTTCCGGTACTGCTTCTGAACCCAACGCGAAACTGGTTCGCGTAATCGATGGTAATCTAGGGCAAGGAAAAGAATTTCACGCTGACGCAGAGGGGCGTTGGTCGGTAGACCTGCCCGTTAAAATGCTTGGTGATCATTCGCATTCAGTTGAGATTTATGCGCCGGATCGTGCGGTTGCGTCTTTGCGTACCCCATACCGAGTATTATATGAAATAGCCGACCATGAAGCGCGGGTTATAGACCCCAAGGGGGATGATCGTGGCCCCGCAGGGCGCTATCGGTATCCGTTGCACCCAACTTTCGGGAGCCAGATAGATATTCTGGAGGTATCTGCAAAAGCCAGTGGTCCCGCACTTCAGTTGGTGTTGAAAATGAGTAATGTGGCGGCAAATTGGGCCCCGCCGAATGGTTTCGATCACGCTTCATTTAACATCTATTTTCACATTCCTGGTTTGGCCGGACCGTCTGGAACAATATTGCCAATCCTTCGAGCAGAAGCACCTGGTGGCGGAACTTGGAACGTGGCGCACGAGTTTCAAGGATGGGGCAATATAATGTATTCGCCAAAGGGCAGCGATGCCGAAAGGCGCGGCGAACTTTTCGGCTATGCACCTGCAATCAAAGCAGATCGGGAGGCGGATACCCTAACGCTTGTTTACGATGGTGAACGGTTTGGTGTCCAAGATTGGGAAGGTGCGACAATCTATGTAACTTCGTGGGATCGCGACGGCGGCGACGGCTCTTATCGGGGGCTATCCCAAGACGGCAGTATTTGGGAGTTTGGTGGCGGCAGTGAAAGTGATCCACGTATTCTGGACGATGTTTATCTGACATTAGAGAAGGCCCGCCAATGATGCTGGATAAGGGGTACCAAAATGCATATTCTTGAAGTTTATCTAGAAAGCGGTGGGTTTGATTACAGACTCATCAAGGGAGGCATATCCGTATATCTTTGGAATTTGACCCGCGCTTTTAATAGCCGCGGCCATCAGACATCGGTGTTAAGCGCGTTAAATGGCCATCAGGAATATCTCGAAAGCCAGCATGGACTGGAAAAACTTGATTATCTCCATGAATGGGAGATGGACCTGCAAGTTGATCCAAGCATATGGGGTGACAGAGTTGTTAAGAGCTTGCCGCTACGAACAGAAGCGTACCGACTGCATAAAGATGGCACAGATTTCTACTATCTGAGCAACTCTTTCCTGGATGCTTACCCAGATACATATTATCCGCCCTATGAGGGGAAGGGCTCGGATATCTATTTTTTCAAACCGCTGGTTTTTCAAATGGAGGCGGTGTTTTTCATACGGGAATGGTTTAAGTGCCAGGATGTGCAGATCCATGCCCACGAACCTTATTATCAATATATGCTGCCTATTGCGTTTCAGGATGATCCGAGCAAAAAAGTAGCCAGTACCGTTCAAAGCAATATGCCTATCACAAAAAAGGTCTATGCACCAAAGGTGGAGGCATTGTTGCAGCAGCTCGGCATCAGTGTGGATATCGATGAATATAAGGATGTGGCACCGGATACGCTTTTTAACCGATGTCTCATTGAATATCTCCCCCGGACACACTTGAATTACCCTTATCGCGAAGATTACATCAGTTTTTACAACCTGATACTCAGGCACACGGACCTTGTTGACTTTCTTTCAGATGGCCAGCGAGAGTTCTACTCAAGTTTTTACGGAACAGCTTTCCGCGCACTTTTTGTTCAGCTTGATGTTTACAAGCAATATCAAGTGAACGCGCATAAATTGTTCGTGGGTGGCTGTGCCTTATCCGATAGCTGGTTGAAAGAAGGTTTTACCGCATTTGACCGTGACAAAGAGCTTATGCGCCTTGAACTTGATCCGGCATTGCCGGTGTTTTTCCACAATGCTCGCTATGCGCCTAACCACAAGGGCCAGGTCGAAATGATATTGGCTGTCCGCCGTTTTTTGGCTGCCGGGAAACGCGCAAACTTTATTCTCAGGTGTATTTCAGGCTCAGGAGTTCCAGACCAGCGGTTCCACGACCTTGCCCGCGATTACCCTGATCAGGTCCGATTCACGTGGGAAATACAGGATGAGGTGGAGCTTAAGGCAGCAGCGGCAGCAGCTGATTTTGCGTTATTCCCGTCGAAATTTGAAATGGACACATTTTTGATTGCGCAGGGTGAGGCGATGGTCGCGGGCTGTGTTCCTATTGCTTCTAATCAGTTGGGTATGAAACATTGGCTGCATGGGGAGTGTGGTGCAGACAAGGCTGAAGCACGCACTGGCTTTGCAATTATCCGCTCATTTCTGGAAGAAGACGAAAGGCTGGTGGAGTCTATATTTCAGGGTATCTGCGATGCTGCTGATCTCTTCGGCAATCCGGCTAAATATGCTGAGATGTCAAAGCGCGCCCGAACACTTGCTTTGACTTTCAGTTGGACATGGGCTGCGGATCTTCACATTGAGATGTTTGAGGGACTGGAAAAATCCGGGTGCGGGCTAAACGCACCGATTGCTCAGCGGCAGACTTTCAACACTTGGCAAGAAGCTGCTTTGAAAAAAGGACAGATACTTGATTATCGCTCGGAGGGCGGCATGGATGTACCGTCTCTGACGTATTCTCGGGGGCATCTCACCTACCGGTGTAAAGACACTGCCAGTGTTACGGTTTTTGTCTGGCATTATGGTGTTTTTCATGAACGCCAGATGAGCCAGTCGCAAAAAGATGGGGATTTTGTTGAGGGTGATTTACCTGGGGACAGGATCATTCTGCTCGTTACGCGGAAAAACGGCGACCAGTTTTGGGATGGGCTTATCAGCACACAGGAATTTTCGTGATGGATACACTGATTGCGGCAATTTTGGCTGGCGGCAAAGGGGAAAGGCTAGGGCATCTGACACTAGCCTGCCCAAAGCCGCTTGTTCCTTATGCGGGAAGCTGCCGCATGATCGACTTCAGCTTGCAGAATTGCCAGATGTCAAACGTGCGCGAAGTGTTGTTGATGTCGAAGCATATGGAAATTCCCTTAATTCGCTATATGCAGGAGCAATGGTCAGACAGGGTTGCGCTCAATTTTGGGCCCTATCAAACAGCGGTTCAATCGAAGAGTTGTAACGCAATGCAGGATATTCACCGGCCAGACGAAAGAGGCACCGCTGACGCCTTACTGTACAACCGCCCCTATCTTGATCAGAGCTGGGCGCAGGACATCTTGGTTCTGCATTCAGACCATATCTACAATTTCAACTATCGCCCCATGTATGCGCATCATCAGGCAACGGGTGCTGCCCTGACCATCGGATATCAAAGAATTCCGAGGAAATATGTAAAGCTCTTTGGGATGGTTCAGTTTGATGACGACGGAAATCTGACAAAATTTGTGGAAAAGCCCTCTAATCCAACGTCGGATTGTGTGTTCACGGCGGTGGCCATTTTCAACAAAGAGATCATGTATGCCTATCTAGATGACCTTTCCAAATCTGATTGGCGCCATGACATCAGCTTTGATCTAATTCCTGCAATGATTGAAAACAGCGAAAAAATTGTCGGCTATCCGTTTAAAGATTATTGGGAGGACATTGGAACAATCGAAAGATACTATAATGCCCATCTTCGATTGATCGATAATACCAATCTAATGTGCCCGCCTGTTACCCTTGATGGTGCTGATACGCTGACACGTGTGAATACGTCTCGCCATCAAAACGTGATGATGCCAAAGGCCTTGATGGCAAAAGATTTCAGAGCAAAACATGCGCTGATCTTTCCCGGTGCAGAGATCGCAGAGGGCGTGACCGTTGAACATACAGTTGTTTTGCCCGGTGCTACGCTCAACGCGGGGGAGACCGTTTGCGGCGCAATAATCAGTCCTAACGGCCGCACTGTGATGGAGGTTGGGTCCAATGGGTAGCATCGTTGTTGACGTAGGCGGCACAAATTTGCGGTTGGGCTATTATGGCCAGCAAGGCTTGAGAGATGTTCGGCGATTTCCTGTTGAGAATTTTTTATCCAATCCCGGCATATCATCCTCTGAGCTGTATCAGCGTTTTATGGTGCAATTGGAAACCGCACTAAAACACTATTTCTCGACATACCCTAATGCGCCACTTGGCGTTTCATTTCCGGGCCCAATTGATAGCAAAGGCAAGGTCGTGCAAGCGCCTACTTTGTGGGGGGATCTGCTAAAAAATGTCGACCTGACACATGATTTGAGACAGAAATTTGATTGCAGAGTTTGGATATTAAATGACATTAGCGCCGCAGTTTGGCGGTACGCTGAACCGCCAATACAAGATTTCTGCCTGATTACCATTTCATCCGGCGTTGGCAACAAAGTATTCCGCCAAGGTGAGATTCTATTGAACGAGCAAGGCATGGGGGGCGAAATCGGTCATTGCCAGGTTGCGCATGGCGAGTTCGCGCTTCCATGTGATTGTGGCGGCAAAGGCCATCTGGGTGGACTGGCCTCCGGTCGGGGTACCATGCAGTTATCTTATCTTCTGTCAGAAAAACACAAGGCGGAGTTCGGGCAATCACCTTTGAGTGATTTACCTGCAGGCCCTTTGGAAAAATGGACCACCAAGTGTTTTGTTTCTGCACTCCACGATAATGATCCGTTTTGCTACATGGTGTTAACAGCTGCACAGGAATATTTGGTGTCGGCCATGAGTCATCTTTATCATTGGATAGGGATAAGGAAGTTCATCTTCGTTGGTGGTTTTGCCGTTGCGATCGGCGAAGCCTATATCGACAATCTCAACCGCATATTGAAAGAGAATCGATGGCTTGGCATGTCAGAAGACGACATGGGTTCCATGTGTGCCTTAGGTGTATTGGATGACGACCATAGCCTCATCGGCATGGGAAAATATGTTTTGATCAAAGAGGAGGCCTGAATGGCGGGACTGTTTATTCTTGGCGGCAGTACCTTTTATACCCTGCAATTGCTTGATTCGCTTAAGTCCTTTGATCTGTTGCCAAAATTATCGCGAATTGCATTGTTTGGCAGAAACGAAAAACGGCTGGCGCTGATCGCAGAAGCCGGTACCAATCTTCTTGATGATGCCGTGCAGATTGAAGTGACCACGGATATCAAGGACTGCCTGGACCCTGACTTTGACATTTTGTTCAACCAAATTCGATTTGGCGGCCTTCAGGCAAGAAGCCAGGACGAGAAAGCGGCCATCGATGTTGGTCTGCCCGCAGATGAAACGCTTGGCATTGTTGGGGCGAGTAATGCCATCCGCGCTATTGTTGGGGTGAAAACCTATTTGGAGACCATTGCGCAAAAGTCGTCTCCGTTCACTTTGATCAACTTTACAAACCCGTGTTCGATTGTTTGTCAATATCTGGCTCAGCAGCTTTCAAATCCAGTTTGGGGCGTTTGCGATTATCCGGCTTATATGAGGAAGGAAATTGCGACAGCAATGGGTGTGCCTATCTCAGCTATCGAGGTATCCTATTTCGGATTGAATCATTTTGGATTTATCTATGGTGTGCAATTGAATGGTCAGGATGTCTTCGCGCAAGTTATGCAAAAAAAATTGGCCTTTCGACCGGATTGTAATAGCTATTTCGAAAGTCTTCTCAATATCTCATGGTCTTTTGTTTTTGAACCTGAAAGGATCACGGCACGGCAACGGGCGCAGGACAATCGGGCATCTGTTCTCCTTTCATTTGAAGGTGAAATGGAGACATTGCTGGAAAGTGGTGTTCGTGATCCTGGTGCCTACCTCTCGGTTTTGGCGAAAAGGAACTGTGATTGGTACAATCTTGCGGTTTCACCAACTATAGCAAGATTGTTGAATGTTTCCGGCGAGGCCGTTTACTTGAACTGTGATGCCGGTGATCCTTTTGATCTTGGCCTTGAAAAGACAATCGTTGAAAGCAACGTCCGCTTGGATTGTGGCCAAGCACAGCCGCGGTTGGCACCGGCCGCTCTTCTGACAAGCCCGGAATATCAATTGGTGCGTACGATGAAAAAGACTGAAGGCCTTTTGCTCGATGGAATCCTATCTGTGGATCAAGAGATGATTATGGCTTCATGCTTGCTCAATCCCATGATCCGAGATTTAGACAAGGCAACAAATTATTTTGAAAGATTGGCGCAAAGCGATCCTACAATCGCAGACTTTTGGTGCTAACGTAGAGCTGAGATGAACATGCCTAAGCAAAACCTATCGCTGATATCGAAAGCTACACTTTCCATCACCGCGCTTCTTTTGATTGCTGGTTTGCACCAGCCAGTTCAGGCGGCACCAAAGGAACACTGGTTACCCAATAGATGTTCGATATCTGACCCCCCCAGTGACCGCGCGCAGGCTTTAAAACCGTTTTTGCACGTGCCGTCGCCAGATTGGGCTAAGCAAGTCATTTACATGGTTCAGCTTGACAGGTTCAATGACGGCGAGCCTGAACGAAATGATCAAGGGGAAAGAGAGTACGACCCTTCCAGGGAAAGTCATTATAGCGGGGGAGATATTCGCGGCGTTATAGAAAAAATTGATTATTTAAAATCGCTTGGCGTTACAACGATTCTGCTGTCTCCCTTCATTGCGAACAAGTGGGTTGATCCTGGTTATGGTGAATTCAGTGCCTACACAGGGTATCATGGATATTGGCCAGTAAGCTTTGTCGATATGGATGCTCATTATGGTTCGATTGAGGATTTAAAAACATTATCTTCCCGGCTGCATGAGAACGGTATGTCTCTGCTAATGGACGTTGTGACCAACCATACGGCGCACTATTACCATTATGCAGGACCATATAACCCAGATGATGTTACTGAAAACTTTGAAATGCTGGAGGGGCAGGTTCCGTCCGCACCCACAATGGCACCTTTTGACCAGAATGACGTGCGAAGGCCACAAGATCGTGCGTCAGACATTTATCATTGGACACCATCTATCACCAATTATTTCGATCCTCTGCAGATTGAAAAATATCAACTTAAGCTGGTGAATGATTTGAATACATCGAACCCAGTTGTCCGGTCGGCGTTGAAGGAAGCCTATAAATGCTGGATTGAAGAAGTGGGCTTTGATGGCATCAGGATTGATGCTGCAAAACATGTTGAGACGGATTTCTGGTCAGATTTTCTCTATGCAGAAGACGGCTTGCTTGAGTATGCTCGAGGGTTGGGCAAGGCTGATTTTCTAACCTACGGAGAAATATGGAATATTTCTCCGCCCTTTGAAAAAACCGCGGAGACGTCAATATCGGAATATATGGAATCCGGCGACCAGACCGGCTTTCGAACTGCAATGGGATTTCCCTTCTTTTCAAGCATTAACAAGGTGATCAACGCCTATAAACCTACAGATATTATGTCGTTTCGTCTACAGGCGCAGATGGACGTCTATCCCGACCCTTATGTTGTTGTTAATTTCTTAAATAACCATGATGTTGACCGGTTTCTCGCGGGTGGCGATGTAGCGCGATTTAGCAAGGCGCTGGTAATTTTGCTGACATCGCCTGGACTTCCGCTCCTGTATCAGGGGGATGAACAGGGTTTTCTACAGCGCCGCCGGGCAATGTTCGCTGGTGGATATCTTACTGACAAAGATCAGTTTGATGAAAACTCTCAGCTCTACAAAATCATTAAGACATTGAATGGTGTAAGACAGTCCGGAGGGGGTGTTTTTACTCGCGGATCTTTTAAGAGTCTTAACGCCAATTCGCTCGGCCCGGGCGTTTTAGCCTTTGAACGCCGCACTGACACTCACGCGGCATATGTGGTGGTAAACACCAGCAGTGAATTTTCGACAATCGTCAATGCACTACCGACAGGGCTTGCTCCTGGGTCAGTTTTGAAACCGGTTTATAGCGTCGGTCTAGATAAGAAGGGTTTTGTGACAAGCAAAACCGGGAGCTTGACCTTCTCCCTTCCTCCTGATGCGACGGTTATCTTGTTGCACGGCCCGGAATCTTCTGAACAGAGGCCGGCTTCGGCTACCACTCCGGGTAACGCTCCGGCAATTGTGATCGATCAAGACGTCAGCGGTAAAACCTTGACCGCGGATTTGCGGTTAACGGGAAGAGCATCTGTTGCGGGCGCGCAGATGAATCTGATCTTAGACGGCAATGCTGACAGGGTGCCCATTTTTTATTCGGATAAAAATGGGAAATGGTCGGTAACCTTGCCTGTTCAAGATATGCTGGTGAAACCGCATGCTTTTGAACTTTATCTACCTGAACATGAATTTGCGACAGCGCCCGTTAGCTATTTTGCCGACCGAACACCGGATCATCACCGTGCTGTTACGGATGCATTGGGTGATGATAGCGGCCTCACCGGTAGTTATCGTAAGCCGCTGCATCCAGCTATTGAGAACAAGATGGATATAGCAGAGGTACAGTATAGGGCCACTGAAACGCAGATGCTCTTGAGCATTAAAATGAATCAGTTGACGGATGAGTGGTCTTATCCGAACGGTTTTGAAAATGTGTCATTCCAGATTTTCTTTGATGATGGCACTATCCAATGGCAATCGCCGGACCTGCCTTGGATTGATGCCAAAGCTCCGGAAGGATTTGGCTGGGACCTAGCCCATGTCGTCTTTGGTTTTCGAAATGAAGTGTATGGAAATGATAAAGGTGAAGCCACACAGATTGAGGGGGTGGAACCGGAAATTACCGTAGCAGGAAAAACCATCAACCTTCGGTATGATTGTTCAGCCCTGCCTGTTAATTGTTCCAACCCGATGAAAATATATGTGACAACATGGGACCGGGATCAGGTGGGTGAGCTTCGCGAGCTGCAGGCAGAGCCAGACACGTGGATTTTTGGGCGATCTGATAACGCGCGCGCGAAGATACTGGATGCGGTGATGGTGGAGCCGTGACCTCCTAAAGTCTATGGGCTCCCGCCAGAGCCGAAGCTCTGGCAGTGACTAGACCTCCCAGTATTGGTGAGCATTCTATGGTCGACCCAGAGCTATTGTCGCCCCATCAGGCGCAAGCAATTTGCAAATAGTTTACAAAGGATCAGTCCGTTGTAGACCGGCAAACAACGAAATCCAGTGGTTCGATGTTTACGCGGTAACTGCCGGGTGTTGTTGCGTGAGGTTCACAATTGCCAATGACTTGATGCCAATGCCTAGACGCTACATCTACCTCGATCTGGGCTGTCTTTTCGTCAAGCCCGGTATTCATGACAACCAAATATTCTGAACCATCCTCTGGATCAAAACGAGAAAAGGCAAACAGTCCCCCCGGCTCGCTGCTGGCAAAGCGAACGAGCTGGCTGCCTTGGCGCAGGGCGAGGTGCGCCAAAAATGCTTTCGAGAAATCTGCGAATACGCGATAAAGCGGCGTATTTTGATCAAAATTACGATCAGCGGTCGACTGCTTTAATCCGGCAAGGCGATTGTCGTTGTAGCTGGCAACCGCACTTGCGAACATATCTTCACGCGCGTCTTTATCATGAGCGTCACCGGTAAAGCCTTGCTCTGAGCCATAATAGATAATGGGAATGCCGCGGCCAAAGAAAAGTAAAGCGTGCCCAAGGCGTATACGGGCTACAAGTTCAGCATCCGGCATGTCAGGCGTGTTTTGCACCAGATAGCCACCAAAACGGCCGGCATCATGATTGCCAATATAAACAGGCGTGATTAACGATGCCTCTTCACCACCTTTGAACAAGACATCAGACCTGTAGCGATCCTCGATGATATGAGGTGCCTTTTTGCCTGCAAAAACTGGTTGGGCGACGTCCCATAGCGCAAAATCAAGAACGGCAGGAAATTCTGAGACATGTGTTTCGCGTGCAAGGAGCGCCGCATCCTCGATCTGGGATTCGGCAAAGATATAGAAGTTTGGAATGCCTTCAGCTTTTGCGTGTTCAATCATTGCTGGAACAAACGCTTTCCAAAATGATGGCTTGACCAGACGCGCTGTATCTATTTGGTAACCGTCAACTTTGAATTCGGTAATCCAGTCTTTGAAAACCTCGATAAATCCGTTCACCACTGTCGGCTTGTGACAACGGATGGCCGCGATACCCCTTGCGTTGCACCCGATCATTAATGCCGAACCTTTCCAGCTTATCCCGTGTGGCTTTGGAACTGTAGGCCAACCCGCGTCCCTATCGCGCTTGGGCTGGCCATCCGCGCAATCTCCGGCGTAGGATTGTGCCGCCTCAACCGGAGTGGCGTCGATAATGTTGATGCGTCCCTCCGTCATGATGATATGCTTTGCCCCAAGCTGGCGGTTAACCTCGCCCAGCAGCGCTTCCCACAGGTCATGCTCAACCAGCTTGGCCCGAAAGCGCCCGATGGTGGTAGCATCCGGCACGTCGCCGCTCAGCTCAAGGTGGCAGAATTTACGGAACAAAAGGTCGCGGAATAAGGTTTGGGCCAGTTCAATATCGCTGAGCCGATACCAGATGCCTAAAACCAAAACCCTCCAATGTTCAATAGCTCAATTGTGTCTCACAAGTGCTGACGGGGAACACTCGGCTTTGGCATCAGCGGAAGTCCAAAGGAGGGTTTGTTGTGTAGGGCGCAGTTTTTTCTTGGCGGTTGGGAGCGCCTTGGTTATGGTGCCCGGCACTTTACTAAATTGCGACGCAAGGAGAGGTGGCAGAGCGGTTGAATGCGCCGGTCTCGAAAACCGGTATGGGGGCAACCTCATCGAGGGTTCGAATCCCTCCCTCTCCGCCATTGTCTGCCATAACCCACTGTAACGCATGAGATCTCAAACAAAAAATGGTAGTGCCCGCCCGCGTTGGATCTGGCCAGGTTACAGGGTGCCAAAACTCTATGGATGTTGATTGCAATTGCGCCGGGACTTCGGCAATTCTGTTGCCGGCGAAATTGAGTATCAATGTTTTACTCTGTCTATCGAAGGGCTAGCTCATCCTTGGCTTTAATTTGTGTAGTCCTTTTTGAATGCAGCAAGGATATTTAGGTCTACACCCTATCGCTGGCATGCATATCAATAACGCGGATCATACATGCTGGCCTTAATGTGGGCTTTCAGGTTATCAGGCAGCTGGGCACGCGCGATACCTTGCTTTACAGCAAGCGATGCGACGGCGACGGCGATCTCTAGTGACGCATCACGGATATAGTCAAGCGGCGGATATAAGGTGCCTCGCGCCAAGTCGCCGTCGGTGACCAAGCCCGACAGTGTACGGGCCGCTGCCAGAAACATTTCGTCAGTGATTTTTTCTGCCTCCGCAATCACGGCGCCCAATCCTACACCCGGGAATATATAGGCATTATTTCCTTGGCCAGGCTGAAACGTTTGCCCTTCATAAGTAACTTTATCAAACGGGCTTCCGCTTGTAAAAATAGCTTGGCCGTTGCTCCATATATAGGCGTCTTCAGCCGTGCATTCCGCCCTTGAGGTGGGGTTGGAGAGCGCAAAAATAGCGGGTCGTTCGGTATTTTTGCACATGGCCTCAATTACGTCTTTGGTGAAGGTTCCCGGGGCGCCCGTTGCCCCGATCAAAACATGAGGTTTCATAGCCTCGATAGCCTCTAAAAGGTTCATGGCGGCAACATCGTGCGCATAGGGAAGGTTATGTTCCATCAGGTCAGTACGGCTGGATACCAATAAACCCTCAATATCGACATACCATAGGCGATCAAGCGCTTCTTTCTGGCTAAGGCCTTCAGCTTCCAGTGCGGTGACCATTAAATCACCAATACCTGTCGCTGCCGAGCCTGCGCCGAGAAACATGATACGGAGGTCTTTAAAGGCTGTGCCGCTGATGCGGGTTGAAGCATAAACCCCCGAAAGTGTCACAGAGGCAGTGCCCTGAATATCATCGTTAAAACACAGTACTTCATCCTTGTAGCGTTCCAGCAAGCTGTAGGCATTTGGGGTGAGGAAATCCTCAAACTGGATCATGGCTTTGGGATATTTATCCTGAACCGCATCGACAAATTCCTGCATAAGCGCACTGTAGGTTTCGCCGCCAATGCGCTTTGATGGATAACCAAGATAAAGTGGATCGTTCAATAGCTCTTCGTTATTGGTGCCTACATCAAACATAACGGGCAAACATTGGCCAGGCTCGATACCGGCGCAGGCTATATATAAGGATAATTTTCCGATCGGTATGCCCATGCCGTTTGCGCCCAGATCCCCTAGCCCAAGAATGCGCTGACCGTCAGTGATCACAATCACCCGCACGTCGGCCACGGGCCAGTTGTCCAGCATTGCCCGGATATTGCCTTGGTCATCAGGCGTAATATAAAAACCTTTTGGAATTCGGAATATATGGGCAAATTCCATACAGGCTTGACCCACCGTTGGTGTATAGATTAGCGGCATGATTTCGTCGATATTATCGATCACAGTGCGGTAAAAAAGGCGTTCGTTGCGGTGCTGTAGCGCCGACAGAAAAACATAGCGTTCAATATCAACATTTTTGCGCCGCATGTTTTCCAGCACTCGCAATTTTTGGCCTTCCATAGTAGAAATATGATGGGGCAAAAGCCCGCGTAAGCCAAGCTGGTCACGGTCTTTTTGTGAAAAAGCCGTGCTCTGATTTACGGTAGCGTCATTGATGGCGTCGAGGCCACGTAGCGACTTTTTGTCAGACATTGCTTTAATCCCCATAAATTTTTTACTGTGGTCGGCCAAGTCTATGACGTTTGAAAAGCTAAAGTAGGAGCATCAAGCCTGCAATTTTTTTGATAGCTGCCCAGTTGGGAACCGCCCCGCCGGATCCATATGTGGCTCAAAATTCTTGTGCCATCACTCAGAGACAGCGCAGGGTGCCACTTTATCGCGGATGCCACAACAGCGCTGTGTGACAAAGATGTCATTTCATGAATATTTTATCAGCAGGTTATCGGGTTAACAGGCTGTACTGAATGCGGTTTGTCCAAACCAAGGATGCTTGGCGGTGTTTTGTTGAAAGCCGAGAGTTGACTAAAGCCCTTAACGCCAATGTCGGCTTAAACCATTGTCCAAACGGGACTTCTGGGGTCTTGCGAGCGAGGATGTTTGAAAACAGGGTATGCCGGAGGCGAGAAATTAAAAAAGATTGATGGGTATTTTCAGATATTGATGGCCATTGTCTTCCTCTTCGGGGAATTTTCCGCCGCAGATATTCACCTGTACAGAAGGTATGATCAATGCGGGCAGCTTTAGCTCAAGGTCTCTTTTTTTTCTCCACTTGGTAAAAGTGGCTTCGTCGACCTGGCTGTTGGCATGGATATTATTCGCCATTTGTTCCGCGACAGTAGATTCCCAAGCAAAATACGTGCGCGCAGTTGTTTTGTAATCGTGGCACGTAAACAGGCGGGTCTCCTTTGGCAGAGAAAATATTTTTTGGATTGATCTGTAGAGTATTCCTGCATCGCCACCGGGAAAATCGCAACGCGCGGTCCCATAATCCGGCATGAATAATGTGTCACCAACAAAAGCCGCGTCACTGATATGATAGGTCATGCAGGCAGGTGTATGGCCGGGTGTATGAATTGCTTTGGCAGCAACGGCGCCAATATAAAATTCTTCACCGTCAGTGAATAGATGGTCAAATTGGCGACCATCACTTTTAAAGTGCGAACCAATATTAAAGAGCTTACCAAATACTTTTTGTACGGCCTTAACCTCGGCACCGATAGCAAGTTTCCCGCCGCAATTCTCCTGTATATATTGCGCACCAGATAAATGATCAGCGTGGACATGGGTTTCCAGTATCCATTGTACGTCCAGCTTTTCGCGGCGAAGGTAAGTGACAATATTTTTTACGCCCTCGTGGCTGGTTCGGCCGGAAGCGGCCTCATAATCGAGGACAGGATCGATAACGGCGGCCTTTTTTTGATCAGAATCAAAAGCCACATAGGAAACTGTATTGGTGGCTTCATCGAAGAAGGATTCGATTTGTAATTCAGGCATTTTCTGTATTTCCTGGATCGTAAATATTTTCCAATAATTAGTATACCCTACATATAATTGCAATACTTGCCGAAAATATGATACTCTATATTTACCATTTCAATACTATTGAACCAATATTAATACTTATATAACAATGTATTAAACATAATTCTGCAAAATGCGTTAAAACAATATTTGTATTCAAGATCAAATATACTATATGGGGTATGGTATATTGGAGTGTAAAATGATTGACGCAAAAAATAAAAAGGCGATGTTGAATCGATTGTCCCGTGTCGAAGGGCAACTGCGAGGTATTCAGCGTCTTATCAATGCGGAAAATCAGGACTGTGAAAAAATTGTCCAGCAATTGGCGGCGTCCCGTAAAGCATTGGATAAATCGGCGCACGTTATGCTGGGCTGCATGATTGAAATGTCATTGGCTCAAGATGAACGGACTGATCTCGACGAACTGAGTATGCTTATCAGTAAATATGCGTAACGGAGATGGCATGAGTATCGTAAAAACAGTTTCTGTCAGTGATTTTAAAGCTGAATTCAAGAATCAGGCGCCGCTGTGTATAGATGTGCGAACAAAAAAGGAGTTTGCCAGCTTTCACGTTGAGGGCGCGATTAACATGCCTCTTCTGGACCTGGAAGCTTTTGAAATTCGGGCGTTGGCTGATCTTTCGTCAGCGCCCGAAAAACCGGTCTATTTTCTCTGCCATTCAGGGAAAAGAGCCGAAACAGCCGCGAAGCTCATGGGGAAAAAACTGGATCTGCCGATTTGGGTTGTGGAAGGCGGAACTGTGGCCTGTATAGACGCGGGTATGGCTATTTTGCGCACTAAAGACACTATCTCTCTTGAGCGGCAGATAAGGATTGTTACTGGCGGTTTGGTGGTGCTGGG
>Ga0316202_10000639_pt1 | contig 35075 bp, 43 predicted proteins | sample 3monrhotite_MG_FD_204934 | JGI IMG/M metagenome (GOLD analysis project Ga0316202, IMG submission 204934) | Microbial mat bacterial communities from mineral coupon in-situ incubated in ocean water Damariscotta River, Maine, United States -... | ecosystem: Environmental > Aquatic > Marine >...
CGAGAATTTTGAAATAGGAGAATATAGTAAAATGCCAAATGCTTCAGCACACCAGATGTTCGCAGCCCTTACTGTGGGTAGCGCATTTTTAGGAAAAGAGATGGTGGATAAAGAACAAACAGGGAAGCCGATTGTCAGCGCGGTTCTTGCGGGAATGTTGGGAACATTGCCTGACAAGTTAGAGCCTGCCTTGCACCCGCATCACCGCCAATTTTTCCACAGTGTGACATTTGGTGTCACACTGTGGTGTTTGGGTAAGCAGGTGTACAAGTGGCAGCCGGAAAGTGAACTTGGTGAAATATCGCGTTTTATCTTGCTCATTGCTGGTGGCGCGTATTTGGGACACTTGGCCTTGGACGCACTGACGAAACGCTCATTGCCTTTGGTAGGGAGAATCAATGCTTAAAGAAAAAGAAATCATGGATGTTTCTCTGGGTGATTTTGGAAGAAAGTCTCAATTCATAGGCATTCTGGAAAGAATTTGTCAGGCACTCGAGTTGACTTCTACCCAATATGAAACGGCTAAATCCCGCTACGAGGCCATCGGGAGATATCTTACGGAAGCGAACAATTCCTTATTGAATAGTTCAGGGATTTATCCTCAAGGCTCAGTCAGCCTAGGGACGACAGTAAGGCCGATGGGGCGCGAAGAGTACGATATCGATTTGGTTTGTCTGGTTCCTTTCATGTCGCTGGGAACACCTCCAGAGGTATTAAAAAAGCTTGTTGGGGATCGCTTGAAGGAGAGTGAGCGTTACAGTGGAATCCTTGAGGAAAAGCCACGATGCTGGAGAATCAATTACGCCAATGAATTTCACTTGGATATAACACCTTCCATCCCCAACCCTTCCTGCGGAAATGAGGGCGAATTGGTTCCAGACAAGAAGCTGAAGGAGTGGAAACCTTCAAATCCTAAGGGATATCGACGCGGATTTGATGATTGCGCAAAATTGCAGCCGAGAATTTCTTTGCATACGGCATTGATGGCTGAAGCCCGTGCCAATATCGAAGATCTGCCCGAACCAACGAAATTCAAGGGTCTTCTGAAGCGCTGCGTTCAGATTTGCAAACGGCATCGAGATGTTTGGTTTAAAGGGTCCGAAGTGGCCCCTATTTCAATTATTATCACTACTTTGGCTGCAAAGAGTTACCGCTACTGCGTTCTCAATCGTGTCTATGGTACGGAGCTGGATCTACTCCTAGACGTTATACGCGAAATGCCACGGTTTATTGAAACGGAACAGAGTGGAGAACGAACCCTATATTTTGTTTGGAATGACTCAACCGCTGGCGAGAATTTCGCCGAAAAGTGGAATCAAGATCCTCACCGGGCGCGGGCATTCTTTGAGTGGCAGAAACAAATTTTGAAGGATTTCGAGGCTTTTCTGAATCAACAGGGCATGGACACGCTGCGAAAATCCTTGTGCGCCTCTTTTGGGGAACGTGTCGTCGGGAAGGCGTTTGGTTCCGTGACGGACTCGGTATCCGATTTGAGAACTTCTCGCATGTTGAGTGTCTCGCCGAGTTTAGGGCTCGTTCGTCCCAATTCAAACGCGATACCCGTGCGACCCAATACCTTTTTCGGTGCGGATTGATCCAAAGTGGCAAGTATGCGAGCTGGACGATATTCAAGAATCTCGGTGGCAAAACAATACCACGCAATGTCTACCTCTCATCAATGCCGTGGTGAAGGGAGCTTAGTCGCAGGGAGTTTCATCTGGGAGTTTTGGGCGAGACCGACCCCTCTCAGCCGACGTTATAAACTACGGATAAAATTCCGGCATGGAGATTCCCCTCATGTCTATGTGGATGACCCGGACCTGACTATTCTTGCAGAAGGCAAGAAACTTCCCCATGTTTATAAACAGAAACCCACGCGTCTATGCCTATATTTGCCAGGGACAGGGCAATGGTCTCCAGATCAATGGATCACTAAGACCATCATTCCATGGGCAATCTTATGGCTTTTCTATTTCGAGGATTGGTTGGCAACGAATGAATGGAAAGGCGGTGGAATGCATCCGGAGCTGAGAAATGAAAAACGTAAAAAGAATACTGACAATTGATGGTGGGGGAATAAAAGGGGTCATTCCAGCCGCATTTCTCGCCACAGTGGAGGAAACTACTGGCAAGCGAATCATCGACTATTTCGATTTAATTGCGGGCACGTCGACGGGGGGAATCATAGCTTTGGGTCTTGGACTGGGTTTGTCTGCATCAGAAATCTTGAGCTTTTATGAGGTTGAAGGTCCAAGGATCTTCGATCAGGAACCCGGCAATGACGGCTCGAAATGGAAGAAGGCCAAAGGTTTGCTACGAAGAAAGGTGAGAGATGCGCGACAATTCTTCTTGCCTAAATATAATGCCGGAGCTCTGAAAGCGGCGCTTGAGAAGGTTTTCGGCGACCGAGTCCTTGGAGAGAGTCGGACCAGATTAGTGATTCCGGCATTCGATCGACAACGCCGCGAGATACATGTTTTCAAGACCGCACACCATCCTCGTTTCGGCATTGACTGGAAAGAACGGATGGTCGATGTCGCGCTGGCTACTGCTGCAGCGCCAACCTATCTTCCGGGACATCAACTGGAGAATGGGGTATCCCTGTTGGATGGGGGAATTTGGGCGAACAATCCTGCTGGCCTCGCTGTGGTGGAGGCGATCGGCACCCTTGGATGGCCCCGTGACGAACTTAAGGTTCTTAGTATCGGGTGCTCCGAAGAGCCCATTCCTATTCCGGAGAATGCGGGTTTCTTGGGCCTTGCGATGAAGATGGCTGACCTTTTCATGGTAGGTCAATCTCGTGGATCAAATGGGACGGCGAAATTATTGTTAGGACACACGGACAGCGACCCAAAGTTGTTCCGGTATCAACCCATCGTGGCTAAAGGGGATTTTTGTCTTGATGGGGTGAGCAAAATCAGGGATCTCAAGGGGGTTGGTGCCAACCTGGCGCGAGAAGCCATGCCCCAAATACAGGAATTCTTTTTGACTGCACCACGAGAGGAATTTATGCCCTGTTTTCCTCAAACTGTGTCTGATCAATCGGAGGTTGTTCATGATTGAGGTATCCTATCGACAGGCTGTGGAACAAGCCAAGCAGGTTCAGGCGAAGATACTGAGGAGTATTCCCGACGGTTTGATAGTGGAAGAGGACAACATCCCTATCGTTATCGGACGGGGAAGCAAGAAAGATTGTCTGGGGGTACTTGCGAGGCTCTACAAATTCAGTGACAGGATAAACGCGACCTTCTCAAAACACATCACTTGTGGAAAGGGATGTCATTACTGCTGTTCATTGAAAAAAATCCAAATTTTTGAGCTAGAAGTTTTGTTTATCCAAAAATATGCGAAAAAGAAACCGCGAGATATTCTTCTTGTTCAGCGCGATTTTGAACATCAAGCCTGCCCCTTCCTTGTTGAAGGTTGTTGTGAAATCTACTCTCATCGGCCCTATGCCTGCCGAAAACATTTTTCCATGGTTTCCGCGCGATGGTGCCAACCTGAAACAGGTGAGAGCTTCAAATTTCCAATGCTTGTCTTTGATGGAATTGAGAGAGGATTGTTCACCCTCTCACGGATCGCGGGGAAAGAGAGGATCCTGGATATCCGTCAAGTATTTGAGGCTGAGTGAAGACATCGCTCTGGGTTGTCAGAGGGTATATTGGCCGGATCTTATCAAATACGAGTTATGTGGTGGAGGAATGATGTCACTTGATTACCAGCGTTACTATGACCTGGAGACGTTCCTATTCGAGGATGTCAATCGCCGCTTTAGGGATAACGGCTCGATCGGGGCGTTCGAGTTATTCTCTATCGTTATCTGGAAGGCGAACCGTGCGAAATCTATAACTGCCAAGCGGCTCCGGAAACAGGCCTTGGCAGGCGAGTCTCTAGATGAACTCTGCCATCGCTTCACTCGTGAGGTGTCTCGCGCGGCAGATCCTGAGTCGCGCTTCCTGGTAGTCGTAGGCCCTCGCTGGGGCTTCTCCCTTCCGATGGCCTCCGCCATTCTGACGGTTCTGTATCCGGACGTCTTCACGGTGTACGACTATCGCGTCTGCGAGGAGCTCGAAGACTTCGTCAACCTCGCTAACCTAACCAACCTTGCTCGCCTCTGGTCTGGATACAGTCGCTTCATTACTGCCGTACGTGCAGCCTCTTCCGAGCAGACCATCAGAGAAAAAGATCGGTTCCTTATCGGCCGCTCTATGGCTCGGCAACTCGACCGCGATATCGGGACATGGTTTCAGCAGGGTAAAAGCACCACCACCTAACGAACCTCCTTGCAGCGGACTCGCTCCGCTCGCCGCTGAATTGTTCAGTTGTCCATATCCTAAAGAGGAATGAAATGATTACAAAAATCGATAAGCTCATCGAAACTGCGAGTACTAGGTTTGCACATTGGGTAAACACATACAGGCCTTGGCATGAAGATAATCATACAACAGAGCGCAATCTTTCATTCCAACTTGCAAAAGCTTTTTTGGATCTTCACGAGAATGGGATTGCTTTCATGGAGGTGCCTTTTACAGTTGACGCCGAAATATCTGATTATGACAAGAAGGCCATCAAGAAAAGATCAAATCATCTTGATGCATATCTCCATGCTGATGATTTTGACCTCCTTGTTGAGTGTAAGAATATATATGCACCATCACATATAGATAGCATTGTGAAAGATATCGAGAGAATGAACCAAAATCTCATCACTCAGTTACATGCTCGATATAAAACTAAGCCTGTCAGAACATACGGAGTCGTATTTGCCGAAACCTGGGATCGTCACGTAGCAGATTGGTGGGTGGATAATACGAATTCCGGAAAAAGAAAATCTTGGCAAAAAGAAGATTTGAAATTACCGGCTGTCTGGAAATATAAAAAAATAGAAGTATGTGAAGATAAACTAGATAATAAACAACCTGAAACACTTTTCTGGCTCTATGGGGTGAGTGAAAAGGAATTAAATTAGCACATAATTAAGACTTGGCCCAACCATCGTCAAGACCCGCCAGGTTGGGTCAGCCTCAACCCCGTTTTACGGTCAGAAGATAGATGCCGAATAGTTGACAGAGGAAAGTATGCAGGTACCCGATTCCGAGGACCTAATCGAAAACAAGGCATGGGTTCAGTCCGAGGTTTCTCGGCACCTTCGCTTGAAGATTTCCGAACTCGGTAGCGCCACCATGAAGAAGCGACGAGTCTACCTCGACGTTAACTACTGGACGGACCTTGCCGACGCCATGGACGGCAAGCCCCGGCATCCTGACTATCTGTGTCTTCTTTCTATGTTAGAGGATTTTGTTAGTAGCGGAAGCACAATCTGTGTCGTTGGTGATGATACACTGTTGGAGTTGTTCAAACGAAAGGACCTTTCAAAGCGTCTTCTCCTCGCGCGGACGATGGACTGCCTGAGCGGTGGGACCATGATCCAGTACTGTTTCGAGAGAGCCGAACTGGAAGTATTCGAATTCATTCGCGAGAACGAGAAAGCCGCACCTTGTTCACCTCCTGCGCACCTCGTATGGAGAAAACCTTGCTCTTTCCTAGGTGATATATTTCCAATTCCAGGACCAGAGATCTCACGTCAGGACGCGGCAGCTCAATCAAAAGCATTTTTGGACTACTTTTGGGAGTTATCCTTCGAGAGAATGGTAGGTACACTCAGAAACTCACTTTCACTGCCAAATTGGAAGGGAACTGCTGATTCTGTAAATGATGCGAACACAGAACGTCAAGCAGAAATAGGCAACTTTGACGACCTGTTTCTCAGAGAGGTTGCTGGCGTCCTCGATATCATAAGTCTTGACATAGCCCATAGGCGGGTTAGGGACGACGTAGCCGGTACCACGACCGTATCTGATGCACTGGAAGCGTTCCAACCAGCAAAGGCTCGAGTGCTAGCGGCATACAGGCGACGGGCTACAGGAACTGCTCTTCCATATGTGGACATCCATGCTGGTGTTCACAGTGCGATTCGGCGCGACAAGCAGAGACGGCTCAAGCCCAACGACTTCCACGACTTCGGACATGCGGCTGCTGCGCTCCCTTACTGTTCTGACTTTCTGACGGATGGTCCATTAAAGGCTCTTCTTTGCAGTAGACCTCTCAATTTCGATCAGCGTTATAGCTGTCGAGTGGCGTCGTCGTTATCCGAGGCGCTTGACCTCTTCAATAGCTGCCCAACGAGGTAGATGCCCCTGACCAAAGACCCGTCAGATGCATCTACCAGTGCGATGAACAAAAAGGGAATTATCTATGACGACACCAACTGTTTTTGTGAGTTACGCTCACGAAAATGCTGACCATGATCAATGGGTTCGGGAACTTGCCTACGATCTTAGGCACAATGCTGTCGAAGCGTCCCTGGATGCCTGGGATTTAATCCCAGGACAAGAAACTACATATTTCATGGAATCGCAGATCAGGAATTCTGAATTTGTGATCCTCATCTGCACCCCACGCTACGCAGAAAAGTCAAACATTCCTCGTGGCGGTGTAGGTTACGAAAAAAATATCATTTCTGCAGAAATGTTACAGGCAAGCGACCTGCGCCCAAAATTCATACCAGTACTGAGAAATGGTACTTTTGAAAACGCACTTCCGACGCTTGGACTCCAGGAAATTTTTTCGATGAGATCGGCTTTGGTCATGGTGCTGACAACTCCTGCAGTGGGTGGGGTGTATCAAATGAATGGAATGCGCCAGCCAGGTGACTCGCGAGGGCTGAGGGGGGTAGCCCGGTCACCCGGCCGGCAACTGTTTCCCGGGGAATGCTCGATACTGTACAATCTCAATCTTGCATTTATCTCACAACTCACGCGGAAAGATTTTGGAGCAGAACAGAATGCCCTTAGATGCGGTCTCGTAATTTCTGCAATTCAGTAAAAATGTCTGACAGATAGCGCAATACGCCAAACGCCCACTATATGGTATCAGTGGCCGTTTGGCGTTCTATTGATGGTGATTTAAGAGACTGATCGAGTCCGACCCGTCACCGCTAGGGGGGGGGGTAGTGCCAGGTAAAACTATCTCTGTACGTCTAGATATTGACTGTCATTGAATTCGCGTTCTTGTCTTTTCAGATATCTTAATTTATAAGGAGGCTTTCCTTGTACCGCTACCAAGACCGACCTGTTTCCTTTAACCATGCAGCACAGTCAAATCGAAGGCCGGCCCAGTGCTTTTTAATCTCGGCTACAAAGATGATGTCGTTTGAATCAACAAGTTTTTCTAACTCGTCTCGAATTGCTGATGCTTTTTTGTTTGTATCGATCAACCAAAATGATTCAAGTTTTTTGCAGTGAGTATATTTTTTAAGATAATTGTGGACTGGAGTATAGTCTTTCCCTGGTGATTTAAGATCGTATGTGACGCAATAAATGGACATAATTTCTCCTTTTTACGATTTCAAAATCAATAATGAACTACCCCGCAGCAAGCTACGGAGTATCAACAGCCTGCAACCTTTGCTAAATCGCGAAGCAAGCTTCGGGGAATTGAACCCTCTTCATGATTCAAAAAACTAGATTGCTAGCTCGACCTAACACTTGGATTGAGAAAACCAGTAACCATGTCATGGAAGCGATTCAATTGTTCTGGGGGGCGTGTTGTTAACGCAAATTGATATAACAGCAAAAATCATTAATGTAGCACCAAAGTAGCCTGAAAGCTTCAAATTCTCACCATAGAATAACCAAGCCAAGATTGCTGCCGTTAACGGTTCGACCATCGTTAAAATTGAAGCTATTGGAGCAATAACGCTCCTCATCCCTAGAAAGAAGGTTGTATAGGCCAAAGCGGAAGGGATCAAACCAATATACAGTAACAGCATGATGACTTCAGAGAAGTGGCTTGTAGTAGCTATAGAAGATAACGAAGAAAATGGCAGTAGGCAGACGGCTCCCATGCCAAAAGCGACAGAAGTAGTTTGGAGAGGATGATAGTTTTGGCTTAGTGATCTGCCAAGCAAAGTTACCGTTGCATACCCAATGGCTGAACCAAGAGCCAACAGAGTTCCGAACAAAGTATCTTGCTGCGACCCATCAAAGTTTTGAATGCCGACAATCAGGGCTGTGCCGACTAAAGCAAGCAAGAGAGAAAATGATATTTTAACAGTTATTGGTTCTTTTAGAATCAAGATTGACAGTAATGATACTATTACAGGAGCAGAGCAGAGAGTAATAACTGTGGCTATCGAAACACCAACATACCCTATTGAAGCAAAATAAAAAACCTGATAAATGGCTAGCAATGCTCCAAGTAGTGAAATAATACCGAAATCTTTAAGAATGAATTTTTTGCGCTCCTTTTTCAAAAAACAAATAGAGAACAGAAAGACAAAGGGGAACGCGATTGCTAGTCGGAAAAAACCAACTGTCAAAGCGTCTATATCAGATACTAAATAGATCGATTTTGTGGCAATTCCAACTGTGCCCCAAAGAACCCCAGAAATAAGGACTAGCGGGATGCCATAGCTATTTAATCGTTGAGAGTTCACTTAAGCAATACCAACTCAAGGGCATGGCACAAGTATTCAATTTCATCATCATTGATCGTTAGGGGAGGCGACACCCTGATCGTATGCCCATGGCTATCGTTAATAAAAATGCCGTGGTTTAAGAGTTCGTGGCAATATGCCATAGCGTTTTTATTTACGACCTCAATGCCGATAAACAAACCTTGGCCCCTTACTTCTCTTACATGTGGAGATTTTTCACAAATAGAGATAATTTTCTGCTTAAGCCTTTCTCCCTGAAACTGTGCCCTTTCGATTAAGCTTTCTTCTTCTAATACCGCTATCGCTGTTGTGCCAGCAACACAAGCGAGAGGGTAGCCTCCGAAAGTCGAGCCATCTGAACCAACGCTAAAGACTAAGTCCATTACATTTTTATTGGTGACAAAAACAGATATAGGCACCAAGCCTCCTGATAATGCTTTGCCGAGAATCAATCCGTCAGGAATTACATTCTCATGCTGGAAGCAAAATTTTTTGCCGGTTCGACCAAAACCAACTTGAATTTCATCAAATATTAAAAAAAGATCGTGGTGATCACAAAGAGAGCGCAGGTCCTTCAGGAAGCCCTCTTGCGGCTGTATCATACCGCCTTCTCCTTGCATAGGTTCAACAAGTATACCGCAAGTGTTTTTTGTAATTGCCTGTTCTACTTTATCCAAGTTCGAATATTCTACCGATACAAACCCCGGAATGAGAGGGCCAAAACCTTGTCGATATTTGGGAGATGTTGAAAACGAAATAGCGGCTATTGTTCTTCCGTGAAAACTGTTGTTGAAGACAATAATCTCCTGTTTCCCGTCAGGAATGCCTTTGCACTTATAGCCATAAAACCTTGCCGCCTTAATTGCGGTTTCCACTGATTCAACACCACCATTTTTGGGGAGCACTTTATTGCCGGAATTACCGAACCGTGGCCCAAGCTGTGGGACGAAGGTCGCTACTTTTTTTAGAAAAGTAGCTAATTTTGAGCTGTATCCAACATTTGACAGGACCGACCCACAATCATCACTCAAGGCGGCGATAAGGGAATTAACTACCCTTGGATGATGGTGGCCAAGATTGGCTGCTGAATAAGCTGCTAGGCAATCAAGATACTTGCTGCCTGAACTGTCATGCAGCCAACAACCTTTCGATTTTTGAATAACGAGATTTACACGCTCATAGTGATTTGCTCCAAAAACATGTTCCTGCTTGATCTGGTCGTCAATTATAGATCCAGCCTCACATACCGAATATTCATACATGACTGTTCCCCCCTGGTCCCAATATCAATTATTTGCAGTCCAACACAATGGATCAGGCCCGACCAAATCTCCAGTGAGGCTATAGGTAATAGCCCGACACCCGTAGCAAACATCATGATGATCACATTCTTTACAAGCGCCCTGGATATTATTTTCAATATTGTTCATTAACGAATAAATTGGCGAATTTCTCAAGATATCACCAAGTTCTTTGTGTCTGATATTTCCACATGTAATATCAAGTCCTGAACAAGGCTTTACATATCCATTCGCATCTACATAACAGCTGATTCCATGCTTCTTACATCCACTGTCGCCAAAAAAAGGAATGTTTGGCTGAAAACCTTCTATTTCTGAAATTTTTTCAACCAATCTTTTCATCATCTCTGGAGAGACCTGGAGGTCGCTGATTTGGTTCCCTCGCCCTGAGGGAATCAGGCGCAGCAAGAATGGCTCAATGTTATTCACTTTGGCCCACTCCCACAAATCTGGAAGCTCATCGTAGTTCATCAAAGACACGACAGCATTAACTGTTAAGGGTAGAGACCTGGAGTAACCAACCTCAATAAGGTTTTTTATGCCCGCACAAGTCTTTTCATGAGCGCCATGCATGCCAACCATTTTGTCATGGGTTCTGGTATTTATTGACTCAAGACTTACGCAGGGAAGAGCTTCTAATTTAAAAAGCCTTTTTGCCGTCGCAGGTGTTATGAGCGTACCATTGGTAAAAAAAAGGCATCTCATATCGTTCTTGTTGACAAACTGTGCAATGTCGAAAAATTCTGGCCGCAGTAATGGCTCTCCGCCAGTAAGAGTTATAGTTTTCGCTCCCAGCGCTTTAGCGGATAGAATGGTTGCGAAAATTTCTTTTATCGACAACTCATCTCTGAGTGTAGGACCAGATTCTGAATAGCAAAATACGCACTTAAGGTTGCAATGTTTTGAGATTTCGATATCGCAGTTCAATATCCCTTTATTGTTTTTTGCTTCTTCAACTTGTTCTTTGCTAAAGCTCCAGGCCGCACCAGGTAAGTTTTTTAGCATTTTTCAACCCCCTCTCTTTTCAAGGACTGTGTTACATGTGTTATCTAGGTTTGATTCGAGGATGATCCCAAGAACGCTAAATAAGTTATTGTAAAAAATTGACCTGACGGTAAGGGCTACCAGAAATATTTTGTAAGTATTGGTAGTGGGGTAGCGCCAGAAAAGTGGTTCAGGTTGGACCGGAATTGGCGGCCGGTAGCTCTGAAATGCGCAGTCAGAGAAAGCAGGAATTTACTTTTTGAGGAGGGAGTGTTGAAAATTGCACACATCGTTGTCTGGCGAGTCGAAAATACGCCCTGCCTAGGGTAACCCTAAATTGATGTGATATTTTTTGCACTAACTTGCTTTTGATAGATTCGTGGTGTTTGACCATATCTCCTTTGGAAATATTTATATAGGTGGCTCTGGTCATTGAATCCCGTCTGAATTGCGGTGTCCGCTATGCTGTTGCCCGCAGACAACAAGCGTTTGGCCCTTTCAAGGCGTAATTGAATAAGATATGCATGAGGCGTAAGCCCTATTGCTTTTTTAAAAAAACGAATGAGATAATGTGGGCTACACGAAACTTGAGAAGCTACCTCGTCAAGTGATAAATTTTCTTCCATTCGATCATTGAAGATCTCAAATATCTTTTTGAGTCGCCTGTCTTCTGCTAAGTGCCTGTTGGAACGATGAGGTGTTTCCCCGCAGATATTTCCAAGTTGTAACACCATCATCAGGAATGCGGTTTGTCTCTCTAGACTTGAGCATGAACTCAATAAAGTTGCTTCAAGCTCTAGTAATAACCGTATCATCTCTATAGATTTATAAAAATCAGTCCTAAATTCAGAAACATTCTCTTTCGAATTTAAATTTTTAAGGTATATATCTTTAATTTTATCTGGAGAAAGGTAAAACGTCTTCAGATTTCGATCTTTGCTCTCGCAAGGGGCATTAGAGTGGACATCCCCTGGAGAGATTACACCAAAATATCCAGGTTTAAGTAATTTTGATTGGCCTTTTTGGAATATGTTTTCACAACATGCCGTATTGATCCAAATGCAATAGTCTAAATGTACATGCAGTGGGAAGGTAAAGTGAGAGTCTCGGCAATTTAATATTTCAAGCCCATCAATATCTTCGTGCTGATAATATTTAACTTTATTAGATTGCATTGTGAACCATTAAGAGTACATATTCAAGTAACAAACTTGATAAATAGTCAACTTCGTTCCGATAGACGCTATTATCAGGTAGTGCTGCTTGGGAATTTTGAAGATTTCTTTGCCGACAACCTCCCGGCGTACAATAGCGACAACAGGAAAAGCAACGGCCAACCGGTGAGGTCTACAGTGATCGCATTGAGTTCAGATTGATGGCAAACAGCTTGTTACCGCTCTCCAAAGAACAGCCGACAAAGAGGCCAGAACGATTCCTCTTCGCGCAGAAAAATGCTTAAGGTTAAACGGCAAGAGATTTCAGGCTTCAGTGAAATGAATCGGAAATTTCTGTGACCTCTTTCCAGAACAGGCGTTTGACTTCAAAGTCGAGAGTCGCCTGGCTAACTCCTATATCCTTACAGATAGCAGCACCATGCTCTCGCAATTCACGACGCTGCCTGATGACTACGCGCCAACCGTCAAACCGTTTTCGCATGTTCATTAATAAAGTTTCCATCAGGTGACGCCTCCTTTCCTTGAGATGAATATCTCAGGGCGCTTTGGATAATGCCAATTCTCTCCAGTTCAGTAATATCCACTTGATCTAAAATAAAGAAAAGCGCATATTTCGATTATGTGCTATTCGATAAACGAATGGATCTGTATTGGATATGTCTTTTCAAGATTTCCAGATTGACTGGCTGAAGTGTTTTGTCGCCGTTGTTGATGCTGGGTCGCTATCGGGTGCGGCCCCAGAAGTCAATCGTTCTCAGTCGGCGGTGAGCATGCAACTCAAGAAGCTTGAGGATGCCTTGGGCAGCCAACTTCTGATACGAGGGCCACGGCAGCATCAACTCACGGCCGATGGACAAAAACTGCTGGGCTACGCCCGACGGATGCTCGATCTGCATGCCGAAACTAAAGCTGCTTTTCTTGGGAATGAGTTAATTGGTCTCATCCGTATTGGTGTCCCGGATGACTACGCTGCCAAGTACCTGACTCCTGCTCTCAAACGTTTTGCCCCACATCATGGCGCGGTGGAAATCGAATTGAGCTGTGAGCAATCAACCACATTGATTCCTCGGATTGAAAGTGGAGATCTGGATCTGGCCCTGGTTTCACGTGAGCATCCCCGGCAGGGAACCTTGCTGTTTCATGAACCGATGGTGTGGGTTGGGTCCGCTCAATTCCAGGCTTGGAGACGTGATCCGCTTCCTATAGCTGTTTACGAAGATGCCAGCTTGGCAAAACGCACAGCCATCAACTCTTTGGCATTGCAGGGTCGCCGATACAAAGTGGTCTACAACAGTTCTAGTTTGGCAGGTCAGATTGCAGCAGTTGAAAGCGGCTTGGCCGTTGCGGTACTAACTCAGTGTAGCGTACCGGAACATCTGGAAATTTTGGGAAGTGAGCACGGATTAGGCCCGCTTGAACCGATGGAAGTTTCGGTTTATCGGAGTAGGTCCTCACAAAACTCAGCAGCCGTAGATAGTCTGCACGATCTTCTGATCAAGACGCTCAGAATCTCAACTCCATCTTAAACGAGGGATGTTAGTCTCAGACATATGAGCTTTTAAAGGCCCACAACTGGGGTCTGCCGATCGAGCTTCTAAGAAGCTGCTCCTAAAGGGTTCTTGCAAATATACAGAAGGGTCTATTGGGGCTAGATATAATCTGAAAATGTCCGTCAGATCATGTTGTGTCTAATACATTAAAGGTTGATCCACATAATTCCAGACGCAGGATCAGCTGGATAAGTATTTTTATCCCACTCTTTTTGATCCTCTTGGTCGGGAAGTATTTCCGAACCTTTGAAGGGATCATAGAATATCTTTGCTCCATAGAAACCGTTTCTCTTTATGTGAATAATGTCCGCAATCAAGTGACACGGTGCGTTGATCAAGTACCTCTTTGATTCACTAACCAATTCGCGGAGTGTCCTAGATGGCCTGACTTATTAGAAAAGCCCACCCGGATTGCCAGGCGGGCTTTTGATGTCCTACATGTCGTCCACAATAAGAACCCTCCTGGCTCGATGCAAAGCTCGCAGAAGTCGGTCAACGAGCAGAATATGATTTGGAAGCCGGTTATCGGATAAGGACTTAACCCGGATGATAACTTTTGCTCATAGATTTTCCGCTCGGTGATGTCGTTGATCACTTCGATGCCGGCGATAATTTCACCTTCCTCGGAACGAAGCGGCGTGGGGCTGATCACGATATCTAAACGGTGAAGTTTGGAAAGAAACAATCGCCAGTTCTACTATTTTAAAGCCAATTCACTTCTCTGGAAGCAACGGTCAGAATTATGTCAGAAGCTGGATGTATGCTGCTTGGTCATTCAAGCAGGCAGTGGCGTATAACAATAATCGAACCTGAGGTTAGCCAGGGGAAATCGACGGCGACGGAGGTCATTCCGATTGATCTTCAGGAAAATACCGGTGAGGGCTGTTATTGCTCTAAACTCTAGGGAATTTATTTCAACATTCTTCTCTCACAACATCTTTTTCGACCAAAGGGGTCCGGCCCCGGATTTTGTCTGGGAAAATCATGCATCCGATTGTCCGTATGCGGGCAATGGCCCTGGTGTTTCCTTACTACCTGAAAGCCTTTGTTTTCTCACCCTTATTTGTCATTACTTGGGGAAAATCATTACCCTATCGCTGGTCCTGCTGCGCTTCGGCGTAAATTCAATTTTTTCAGATGCTGTTAGTTCCCACACTGGGTTGATAAAAACTGGCAGGTTATTTTCAGAATGTGTTAGAGAGGTGAATGAGAATCTCAGATTAAATTGGATCTGATCATCGTCATTGTTTTGAGGCAGGGCGGTGGGGCTTTAGGGAGCTCCACCGCCCCCTCCATGCAGGGATTGGCCTCCCGGCAAGGAGTTGCTTTATTGGTACTGTCTGTTGAAGTTGACGTCAATGAGATTGCGCGTCTGGGCAAAGATTTTCCCTGGGTCAAACCGTCCCGTTGTCCGTGCTGCGGTCAACCGCTGTGGTGGCACGGCTTTGTCCTCGCCTATTTTTCCTGCCTGTTAGAGCCTGTTTTCCTGCGGCGCTTGCGCTGTTCCTGCTGCCATCGTGTTCATCGCTTGAAGCCGGCCGATTACTGGCGCCGGTTCCGCTCTTCAATCGCCGAGATCACCCAAGTCATCTCCCATCGTTCTGCATCCGGGCGCTGGCACCGTATTCTGCCGAGGGGCCGCCAACGGCAGTGGTGGCGACGTTTGCAGAGGCTGGCCAATGCCATTCTGGGACTTTTTCATGGGTCGGCCTTGGAAGCCTACGAGAGTCTGCTTGGCCGCAGTTTTATCCCCGTCAGCTTCTCCTTTCAATGTGATAATTCCGGTGCCGGTCCGCCACCCTACCTTAGTGTCCCTCTGCCGCCTTTGCCTTCGGGATGATACAGGAGTGCTTTCCCTATTTTTCCAAGGAGAGTGCTTATGACAGACAAAGAACGAGAAGACCTCGCCCTGTTCCGTTTCGGGGTGATCAGCGATCTGGTCGGTGCCACCCGTCTGGAGCATGGCGAACGGGGCCGGCGGATTAAGGAGAAAGCGGCGGAGCGCTGGAATATCCCGCACTCAACGCGGACCCGCATCAGTGACAACACCATCCGGCGCTGGGTGACGATCTACGAAAAGAGCGGGCGGCAACTCGATGCCCTGAAACCGGCTCCCCGCAGTGATATCGGCTGCTGCCGACAGGTGGACGAGGACACGGTGCTCTCGCTGGTGCGGCTGCGCAAGGCCAAACCGCTGTTGCCGGTGGCGCACCTGATCGAGGAGATGGAGAAGAAGCGGCTGGTGTCGCCCGGCTATACCCTGCGTTTGTCGACCGCCTACCGGGTGCTGAAGAAAGCTGGGCTCTCCGGGCGGCCCAGCAGCGACCCGGTTGACCGGCGCCGCTTCGAGGCGGAGTTTCCCAACGATATCTGGCAATCGGATGTCATGCACGGACCCCATGTCGTGGTTGACGGCAAAAAGCGCAAGAGCTATCTGATCGCCTTTCTCGACGATCATTCCAGGCTGGTTACCCAGGCCCGCTTCATGCTATCGGAGAACCTGGCCAGCTTTCTGACCGTTTACCGCGCCGCCCTGACCACTCGGGGGTTGCCGCGCAAGCTCTATGTCGATAACGGCTCCGCCTTCCGCAGCCGTCACCTGGAAAAGGTCTGCGCCTGCCTGGGAATCGCCATCACCCACACGCCCCCTTACACCCCGCAGGGACGCGGTAAGGTCGAGCGATTCTTTCGTACCGTCCGCAGCCAGTTGTTGGCAAGCTTTACCGGAGAGACCCTGGAGGATCTCAACCAGTCCCTGGACGATTGGATCGGGCAGACCTATCACCGCCGCCCCCATTCCGCCACCGGTCAGTCGCCGCTGGAGCGCTTCGCCTCTCATCTGGAACTGATCCGCAAACCTCCCATCGATCTGGAGGATCACTTCCGCAAGGAGGTGCGCCGCCGGGTCAACAAGGACCGCAGCGTCTCCATCGACGGTCGCTGTTTTGAAGCGCCGACCCGCCTGATCGGTGAGCAGGTCAGCCTGCTGTTTCACGAAGAGACGCCGCACAAGGTCGAGATCGTGCTGCGGGGAGAACCTCAGGGGGTTCTCGTGCCCCTCGATCCTCATATCAACGTCAGGGTTGGTCGGGAGCAGAAAGGCACAACCGCAGATACCGGCATCCGACAGGGGCAGTTGTCTTTTGTCAGAAGGGAGGAGCTATGAGCTACCACAGCTTCTTCGGCCTTAAGGGGCAACCCTTTGCCGCCGATCTGCCGCTGGAGGCCATCCTCAAGACGGACGACCTGCGGGAGGTCCAGCAGCGGATTCTCTACACCATCGAACTGGGCGCCATCGCCCTGATCACCGGTGAAGTCGGCGCCGGAAAGTCGACCGCCTTGCGTTGGGTCGCCGGACAACTCCATCCTTCCAAGTACAAACCCTTGTGGGTGACCGCCACTTCCGGCTCGATCCTGGAAGTCTACCGGCAACTGCTGGCCGAACTCGATATCCAGACGGCCTCTTCGTCCCGCGCCATTCTCACCGGCCTGATTCGCACCCAGATCCTGACCCTGGTACAGAGCAAAAAACAGCAACCACTATTGATTATCGACGAGGCCTCCCTCTTGCGTCTCGATGTCTTTGCCGAACTGCACACCCTGACCCAGTTCGAGGGGGACTCCAAACCCTACCTGCCGATCATTCTCGCCGGGCAGAACAATCTGGCCGACAATCTGCTGTATCGCACCGCCGTGCCGCTGGCCTCGCGCATTGTTGCCCGCAGGCACCTGCAGGAGGTCAACCGCGAGGGGATGGAGCGCTATCTGGAGCATCACCTGAAAATCGTCGGACTGAAACACTCCCCCTTTGACGCACAGGCAGTCACCGCCATCCATCAGGGTTCCGGCGGACTGTTCCGCAAGGCCAACCATCTGGCTAGGGGCGCCCTGATCGCCGCCACCAGCGAAAAATCGCAAGAAGTCACCGCCGAGCATGTCCGCAAAGCGGCCTCTGAACTCTTCTGATAAAGGACACGCGATGAAAGAAACCGGACACAGACAGCTCGTCGCCGACCTGCTTGACCTGGTCTGGCAGATGGAGCAGCTCCTGAAAGACTACAGCCGTCACCTTACCGCGCATGACGATGGTCACGGGCTGGAATCAGAAACCAACGACGAACCGTTTTAAGCAAATCAGCACCATCAACGCCCCGGAAGCGACATCAGCCTCCGGGGCGTTTTGTCAAGATAATCAAAAAAGAGTATCAAGATAATCAGGAAATTACGTGCAAGCTAATTTGAAAACTAACAGATGCACTCTACGACAACTGTTTTTATCGTGACGGGAAGGGAACCCTTTGATATGGTTTGGATTAATTATTTCACATAGGCCGTTCCAGCAAATGAATTCAAGGACCCCGTGATGCCTGACGCGAAATCGGTTAGCTCTCTGACTTCCGCCCGAATTGCCGGACGCATCGCCCTTATTTATCTGGCACTTTCGGTAACCTGGATCTTCGCCAGCGACCACCTTCTGATATTTTTGACCCAGGATTATCAACAAGTCACCAATCTGCAAACCGGCAAAGGCTGGTTTTTCGTGCTTGTCAGTGCCAGCCTGATTTTTGTGCTCGTCCGGCAGGCTTTGAAGTCCTCGCAGCGTGCCCAAGCAATCATGCAAAGGAGCGAGGAACGCTATCGCTTACTGGCGGACAACACGATCAACATCATCTGGTCCTTGAATCTCGATCTTGAGTTTACCTACGTCAATCCCGTGGTTCAGACCCTCACCGGTTTCACTCAAGAGGAATGGATCGGCAGCCGCCTTGCGGATCACTGTGATGAAAGAGTGTTGGTGGACATCAAAAAAGTGATCGCCGATGAGATGCAGATGGGACCCGGGGGACTCGGAGTCGTGTTCGAAACGACTGTACTGCATAAGAACGGTGAGCCCATCCCCTTGGAGGTTCATGGCAAGGTGGTCTATGACGAGGAGGGGAACCCCATGAACCTGCAGGGGATCGCCATAGATCTTGCCGAGCGTAAACAGGCGGAAAAATATCTTCGCGAGCGGGAAACCTTTATTCAGGCGGTGCTCGACAACCTTCCCGTCGGCATCGCCGTTAATTCGGTCGATCCGGTGGTGAAGTTCGAATACATGAACGACAATTTCCCGAAATTCTACCGGACGACCAAGGCGGCTCTCGCTGATCCCGATCAATTCTGGGAAGTAGTCTATGACGATCCGACCTTCAGAGCTCAGATCAAAAATCAGGTTCTGGAGGATTGTGCGAGCGGCGATCCGGAGCGCATGTACTGGCAAGATGTGCCAATCACCCGGGAGGGAAAGGAGACCGCATTCATCACAGCCCGGAACACGCCGATTGTTGATAAGAAATTGATGATTTCGACCGTTTGGGACGTCACCGAACGCAAGCAGGCCGAAGCGGAACGGGAGCGGTTGCTTGCGGCCATCGAACAAACCGGCGAGATGATCATCATCACCGATTCAGAGGGGATTATCGAATATGTCAATTCGTCCTTCGAACGGATCACGGGGTATTCCAGAGAGGAGGCGATTGGGCAATCCCCGCGATTCCTCAGCAGCGGGAAACAGGATGAAGGGTTTTACCGCAACCTGTGGGATACCATCTCCAGCGGTCAGATCTTTCATGGTCGCATGGTCAATAAGCGCAAGGACGGAACTCTGTTTACCGAGGAGGCCACTATATCACCCGTTCGCGACCATTCTGGCCGAATCGTCAACTATGTATCAGGCAAGCACGATATTTCCGAATATCTGAACCTGGAAGCACAGTTTCAGCAGGCGCAGAAAATGGAGTCGGTCGGCCGTCTCGCGGGTGGCGTCGCCCACGATTTCAACAACATGCTCAGTGTGATCATCGGCTATGCGCAGATGGCCAAGAGCAAGGCAGGGCCAAATACTTACCTGCATTCAGCCCTGGATGAAATTCTCAAAGCTGCGAACCGGTCCGCCGGGCTCACAAGGCAGTTGCTGGCGTTTGCCCGTAAGCAGACCATCAGCCCCCTGGTGTTTGATCTGAACGATACCGTGGAGAACATGCTCAAAATGCTGGGTCAGATGATCGGGGAAGATATCGATCTGCTATGGCAACCCGGTCAGATAAGCTGGCCGATTAAAATGGACCCTTCTCAGCTTGATCAAATCCTGGCAAATCTCTGTATCAATGCCCGCGATGCGATTTCCGGAGTCGGCAAAATCACCATCGAAACCGGGCAGGTGACCTTTGATGCCGCCTATTGCGTCGATCATCCGGGCTTTATCCCCGGGGATTTTGTCCTGTTGGCGGTCAGCGATGACGGCTGTGGCATGGACAAAGAAACCCTGACCAACATTTTCGAGCCGTTTTTTACCACCAAGGAGGTGAATCAGGGCACCGGTCTGGGGCTGGCCATGGTTTACGGCATCGTCAAGCAAAACAACGGGTTCATCAATGTTTACAGCGAGCCGGGAAACGGAACGACGCTCAAAATCTATTTAGTCCCTCAGGTTGGCGAAGTGCAAAAAGTCACCTGGGAACCTCTGGCGGAGACCCCGAAGGGGAGCGGCGAAACGGTTTTGTTGGTGGATGACGATAAATCCCTGATGGCCCTGGGCGGGAAACTGCTCGAAGAGCTTGGCTACCAGGCCCTGCTGGCGAATTCTCCGGGCGAAGCCCTGCAGTTGGCTAAACAATACCCGGGCAAAATCCATCTGCTTATCACCGATGTGGTCATGCCGGAAATGAATGGCCGAGACTTGGCCAACCACCTGGTCCGCCTCTATCCGAATCTCAAAGTTCTGTACATGTCAGGGTATACCGCCAATGTCATTGCCCACCGGGGCGTATTGGACGAAGGGGTAAATTTTGTGCAGAAGCCTTTTTCGGTCGAGATCCTGGCAATGAAGGTCAGAGCTGTTTTGAATCAGGATGTATAACCTGTTGTTCTTCAGGCAAAAGAAATGAACAGGCCTGGTTCGGTATTTGGGACACAAGGGCATCCCCTGCAGGTCTGGTTGTTTGTTTTAAAATTCTGCGGATCAACTTTGGAGGAAACGTTTTGAATGAACATATCCTGCTGATCGACGACGAAAAACTGGTTCTGAAGATGCAAGGCACTTATCTGAGTGAGCATGGTTACCTGTGTCAAACAGCGAAAAACGCGGATGAAGCCTTGCGACTCTTAAGCCAGCAGACCTTTGACCTGGTCTTGCTCGACATCAGAATCCCCGGGCGGTCGGGGGTCGAGTTGCTAAAAGAGATCAAGGAGCGATGTCCAACCACGTCCGTGATTATGGTCACTGCGGTCGATGACCTGGAAACAGCTCTTGAATGCACGTCGATGGGAGCGGACGACTATATTGTCAAGCCGTTCAGCGCCGGCAGGGTTATTATCAGCGTGCGGAATACTCTTGAAAAAAGCCGTTTGTTTCGAGAGAACCTAGCCAATCAGAACTACTTGAAAAAAAAGGTGGATGAGCAGACGGAAAAAATTAAAGCATCACAGGCCGTTGCCATGCAGCAAGAAAAATTGGCTGCTATCGGCCAACTTGCTGCCGGTGTGGCCCATGAAATCAATAATCCGGTCGGTTTCATCACCAGCAATCTCAACACCCTCCAAAGATATCTTGAACGTTACGATTCCTTCATCGACTTCTTTATGGGCCTCGATGAAGGTCTGCCGGAAACCATTAAGGAGAATCTCAAAAACCAATACAGGAAACTGAAGATTGGGCTGCTGAGGGAGGATTCTCCGGGTTTAATCGAAGAATGCCAGGAGGGAGCCGAGCGCATCAAGACCATTGTCCAGGGACTCAAAGGTTTTGCTCGAACGGATGAAGTAAAGCCGAGCCTGACCGATATCAATCAATGCCTTGAAAGCGCCATCAACATCACCTGGAATGAGATCAAATACAAGGCCACCATTGAGCGGGATTTTGGCGAGTTGTCAAAAATCCTCTGTTATCCGCAGCAATTGTCACAGGTCTTCATGAACCTGCTGGTCAACGCGGCCCATGCCATCAGCGAAAAGGGTACGATCAGTATCAGTACCCGCTGTGCAGACGACCACATCAAGATCACCGTGACTGACACCGGCTGTGGGATTCCACCGGAAAATCAGAGCAAGATCTTTGAACCCTTCTTTACCACCAAAGAGCATGGCAAGGGAACCGGTCTCGGTATGAGCATCGCATACGACATTATTGCTAATCATCATGGCAGTATCCGGTTTGCAAGTGAGGTCGGGAAAGGGTCAACCTTTGTTGTGCAACTGCCAGTCGAAACCGCGGTGGATTGTTAAGGGGTAACATGCTTTCGTCTGTCTTCTCCCATGGGCCGATCGTACCATCTCGAAGTCGCGAAAATCAGGTTCACACAATTCAAACGAATTTCGGATCTTTGGTATAAATAGCGAGATTTGTAAAATTATTCAGAACCTGCCCTAAAAGTTGCATCATCCAATATGGGCGAATCCTATCTTTGCGAAATACCCCATACTTGTTTTTCCTGACTTATCAGAAAAGCCCACCCGGGTCGCTGGTGGGCTTTTGATGTTCTGTATTGTCGTTTCAGAGCGAGGAAAAGCTAGAAGAGGCATCGGCCTTGACAGAAACAAAAAAAATCCTAAAATAGAAGTCATTATTCCACTCTATTTTTTAGAGACATCTGCATTGCAGAACAAACTTTCAAGGAAAGCCCTTGATCGAAAAACCCCAGGCATGGGACGTATCATTACAGGGAGAAACCGAAGCCCGGTGACTCAATCCACACGCAACCGTGGACTCCCCTGTATGCTGTAGCGCCGCACCACATTTCCACCGTGGTTTTTCTTGACGGCTGACAGTTTTTTCGTGCGATTTTTCTCACAGCGCACTCACATACCCAATATCCAACCTCACCCGTTCTGGCGACTGCCTCAATGGGTTTTTTCATATCTACACATCAACCCATCCCAGTCGGGAGGAGAAATCTTCCCCGTCGTGGGGTGGACTCCTTTTTGGCTGGGGAAACCCAACAGAAAGGAGAAACACGATGTACAACAAGGTTCAACTGATTGGCAATTTAGGCAAAGACCCCGAACTGCGCTATACCCCTTCCGGGGCTGCTGTTGCAACATTTCCACTGGCAACATCAGAGAAGCGCAAAAACAAAGAGGGGGAAGCTGTCGAAAAAACGGAATGGCATAAGATCGTCACCTGGCGCTTACTTGCCGAACGTTGCCACGACTATCTTCTGAAGGGACGACTGGTTTTTGTCGAAGGCAAGATCCATACGCGCTCCTATGAAGACCGGGACGGAAACAAACGTTACGTCACGGAAATCATCGCTGACCAGGTAAAATTTCTGGAAAAATGCGAAATCCAAACAGGTGGACCATCGCCCACCCCACATCAGTCAAACGACAATGGCTGGGCCGATGAGGACCCTCAATTCTAATCACTGATCCGCAGTTGTAACACGCCCCCCAGGGGAGACCTTCTCTCCCTGCCAGGGGAAAACTGTCTCCCCTGTTCGGCATCAGCCGACAGAAAAGGAGACAATATGACAACGCAACTCGCTATCAGAAACAATCAAACCACTTCTTTGTCTATCCTGGACGAGGAGAAGATCACACTTGTCAAAAGAACGATCTGCAAAGGGGCCTCCGATGATGAGCTTCAGCTCTTCGTCAACCAGTGCAACCGCACCGGCCTTGATCCCTTCTCTCGACAGATCCACGCCATTAAACGCTGGGACTCAAGTCAACAACGTGAGGTTATGTCCATTCAGACCTCGATTGACGGCTTCCGGCTGATTGCCGAGCGTACCGGCAAATATGCAGGTCAGCTCGGCCCTTTTTGGTGTGGAACAAATGGAGACTGGCAAGAAGTATGGACTCAGGATGCACCTCCGCTTGCTGCGAAGGTTGCTGTTCTGCGTTCCGATTTCAAAGAACCCCTCTGGTCTGTTGCACGGTTTAACACTTATGCGCAGAAAACCAGAAAGGGAGAACTCACTCGTTTTTGGAGAACTATGCCCGACCTGATGATTGCCAAAGTTGCTGAAGCACTGGCGATCAGGCGAGCATTCCCGCAGGAATTGTCCGGCCTTTACGTCGAAGAAGAAATGGACCAGGCTGGCCCTCCTGTCGAGAAATCTCCGTCGAACACAAACAATCAGACTCCCGCCCTGTCAAACACTCCATCACCGACCGACCCCAGAGAAGGTGAGATCCTGCTTTCCAAAGGTCAAATCAAGACTCTGGAGCGAATGGTGAAGGACGTAGGAGCGGACCAAACAAAATTTCTTGAATATCTGGGTATCAAATCGTTTGAGGAATTACCACACAGCCAGTACACACAGGCCATTGAGGCACTCAAGCGGAAGCAGGAAGGAAAACCGATCCAGCCGCCGCAGAGTATCGAAGCTGTCCTGTCTGCACTGGCGGCCCACAAGATCGAAGCAAAACTGTCCGAAGATGGAAAAACCATCTACGCAGACTCCTATAAACATCGGAATCTGCTTCGTCAGATGGGTTTCCGCTGGGACAAATCTATGAAGAACTGGTACCTGATCGTCTAATATCGACCGGCAGCACCAGACAACCGAACGAACAACCCGTCACCGGGGAGACAAGAAATCTCCCCAGTCGGGGTGCGTCCTGTCTCCCCGGTGTCCAACACCGACAAGGAGACAAGACCATGATCGAAAACACTATCTACGCACTCGCCAATGTCCGCATCAAAAACATCCTGACCGGAACTATCCTCGGCTCCTGCATCGTTGCTGCTGTTTGCATCGCGGGAGGTTTGATGTGAGCCATCCAGGACAATTGAGACCGACTGTCATCAGAGGAAAAACATTCCACGATCACCTGACCTGTGAAACCTGCCGGACCAGCTTCCCCATAGGGGCTGACGGTAGAGCACGGTGCAACAGACGCAAGATTGTGAAGTGCCCCTGGTGTCGTTCCGATTCCCACCCCTGGAAAGCGGGACGAGGCAGTTAGGAGGACATGATGAAAACGAAACTTTATCGCATCGAAAGAATCAGTGAGAGCTGGGAACGACGGGTTGTTGCAGGAGGTTTTCTCCAGCACCGGGAGATTTATCAGGATGGAAGTAGAGGCCCGTGGCAGTTTTACGTGTCCTATTTCGATTCCACCCCGGCTGGTCAATACGGAACCTGCGAAGTTGCAACAATCAACGGTCTCACCACAATCCCAATCGACCCTGACAATCGCATCAAGGTCAATCGCCGCTGGTATAGCCGCCGGCATTGGGATCACTAGTCATCATCAGGCAACACCAACCCCACGGGGCGGATCAGACATCCCCCTCGCGGGCGTTTCTGTGTCCGCCCCTTCTTTTGACGGGAGACGGACATGAGCAAACTTCAGGCATTTCTCGAAAAAGCACTTCGGGAAAATTCCAAAAATAACAGTAGCCATCTCGGGGACCGCAGCACGTATGTCGGAGCATCTGACATCGCTGGCTGCCCCCGCAAAGCAGTTATGAATAAACTCCAGCCGGAGGATTTCGATGCAAAAACGCTACTGCGTTTCTCTCGGGGTCATGCGGCAGAAGATCTGATCGACGGTATCTTTCGGGCCGGTGGTCTGACCCCGCAACGCGAGGTTGAACTTTCCCACCCGGACTATCCGGAGATCAAGTGTCACATCGACTTTCTTTTTAACTCAAAAACCAGCGGTCGCTATCACGTCATGGAACTGAAGACGACCAACGGCCTCCCGGATGCCCCCTACGAAAGCTGGGTGAATCAGCTCCACGTCCAGATGGGATTACTTGAACTGGACAAACCTGGCGTACCAATCGGAGGGAGTATCCTGGCGGTCGATCTGAATGCTGGAGAATGGAAGGAATTCAACTCGTTCACGCCGAACAGGATCTTGTTCGATGCCATGATTATGAAAGGGCGTCATATTCTGTTTTCACTCAACTCCCCGGAAAACGCTCAAATCGAACCCGGCATCCTGTGTGGATACTGTTCCCAGCGAGGAACCTGTCCTGCCTTTGCCGGTGACGAGATCGAGATCCCGCAAGAAATTCGGTATCTCGTCGCGCGGTATCTGGAGAAGAGTGAAAGCAAGAGATCTCTGGACAAGGAAATCAAAGGACTTAAAAACGAAATCCTTTCCTTTACCGGAACAGAATTCAAAGGACATGCTGACTTGCTTCAGATTTGTGCAAGTGAAGTCGGTCCCTCTGAAACGGTAGACTCTGGGCGTCTCAAGAAGGCGTTCCCGGAAGTCTACGGCCAGGTAAAGAAAGAACGGGCCGGATTCACTCGGCTTGATGTCGCCAGAATCAAAAAACAGGCTGCTGCCTGACTTACCCCGAGCGGGGCGCTTTACGCCGCCCTCAGAGGGGACTCTCCTTTTCGGAGTGGTGTTATTGCGCCCTCGGAAAGGAAGAACCATGCTGAAAGACAAAACGCTGCTGCTGGCCATCTTTCTGTGTCTGGTGCTGTTTGCCTTGATGGTAACACCCCGGCCCAAACAGAACTTCCAGCAGTTTGCCAAAGCCTATGAAACCTATCGCGAAATACAGGAGGTGGTGTCATGGTCGCACTGACAAAACACGCCGCCAATCGCATCCTCGAACGTGAAATCCCTTTCGAGGCCATAGACGCCTGCCGGATGGTTGAACCGATCCTGAACGAGAACCCTTTGAGGTTCCGTTATCGGGATCTGGTTATTGTCGCCAGAAAAGCAGGAGACTCCCCCCGGATCATTTCCGTGTGGAGGGTGAAATGAAGCTCGAACCGGAAATGCTGATCAAAACCAACTATAGCGGTCCCTATCGAATAAAGTCAGTTCTCCGGGACTGCACATGCCCGTCCTACCTGGACGAGATCAACGGTCGCCCAACCGCAAGACGCCCTCATATCCACCTGGCCTGCACAAAGCCAGATGGGACAGGGGCGTTTTATATCAACGGCTGGGATGAACAGACTCTTTTGAGCCTCCAAAAGTCCTACTGTGGAGGGAAGAAAGAGATTGGATACGACCAGATCATCGTCCTGCAACAGGACAGGCCGATACAAGGAACGCTTTTTTAGCCAACAACCCACCCCGACCCGGGAGGAGACAACCTCTTTCCCGGATGGGGAATTGTGTCTCCTCCCGGTCGCTTATCGACAAGGAGAAGACACATGCAGGAAAAACAATTCAGCATCGCAAAGACTTTCGATCTGGAAGGACTCCCCGAAGAACTGATGATTCGCGGCTTTGCCGAACGGACTGCGTTCGTCCCGGCTATCGACCCGGACTACCAGTTTCGCAAGGAGCTCCTTTCAGACCTTCTTGCTTGGCACATGCTCGGCGGAATCGAAGGACTCTATCTCTCCGGCCCTACCGGGTCCGGAAAATCAACTCTGATTACTCAGGTTGCCGCTCGTCTGAACATCCCCGTTCAGCGGGTCACCGCTCACAGCCGGCTGGAAACGCCTGAGCTGATCGGTCACTACGCTCTGGTTGACGGCTCCATGTCTTTTACGGACGGCCCTCTCACCACGGCAATGCGGGAAGGGCACTGGTTCCTCCTCGATGAGATTGATCTGCTTGATCCGGCAACTGCTGCCGGCCTCAACGGGATTGTCGAAGGTTCACCTCTGGTGATCCCCGAGAAAAACGGTGAAATGGTCCATCCTGCTTACGGTTTCCGCTTCATTGCAACCGGGAACACGGCAGGGGCCGGTGACCAGACGGGACTCTACCAGGGCACCATGCGTCAGAATCTTGCTTTTCTGGACCGCTTCTGGATGGTCGAAGTTGGCTACCCCGAACAGGAACAGGAGAAGCTGATCTTGGCAAAGGTTGCTCCCGGTATTCCCGAAGGAGTCAGAGACGGAATGATTGCGTATGCAACCGAAGTACGAAAACTCTTTATGGCGGGACAACTCGAAGTCACCCTCTCTACGCGGACTCTTGTTCGGTGGGCGAAAATGTCGGAATTCTTTCGACCGCTCGCCAACCAGGGGAAAAATCCGCTGCATCACGCACTGGAACGGGCATTGACCTTCCGTGCGGAACCCGAAACCCGCAGTTCGCTAGCAGAGATCGCTCAGCGTATTTTCGGATAGGGAGGGCAACGTGCAAATTCATCTAAGACACGACAACCCGGACGGTACGCAGAAGGACTGGATAGGTGAAGCCAACCAGTTCGGCGTCAACATCCAATGGGGCAAAAGGGGGCAGGTCAACCAGGGAATACAGATCCCGGTGGATCGGTGCTACCCGACCCCACAGGATGAATTGCTCAATCGTGCCGCAAAGAAAAAGGCCAAAGGCTACCGGGAGGCAGCTATCGTCAGGACCGTTGAGGGCAACTTGCCCCCGCAACTTGACGATGAAATCAGGAAGGTCAAAGAGGTCGTAAAGGAGGTTGTCTCGAACACGCCCGGAACGCCTCCAAGATCTCTGAACCAAGCCCTGGCCGAATGGGCCAAGAAGACCGATCCCGGATCTTCATGGTTCTAATTCCAACTAATAACTGATCGACAAACAATCCCGACACGGGGGAGACAATCTCCCCTGACGGGGCAGGTGTTTCTCCTGTGTCCTTAATCAACAAGGAGAACACACCATGCTCGATCTACTTCAAAAACTCATCTGTTTCAGTCTCGATGTTCACATCTGGAGCGGCAGGAAGAAACTCACTCCTGCTGATCTGAATCTGGACGGTGAAGAGATCCCTCCAGAGGAACTTGCATCCCTGGGAGCTAAAAAGATCTGTCACCCGGTCCTACTGACCCGGTTTCAGGCGTTGCGCCGTCGTGCCGAACGTATCTGCGAATCGGCTGGTGTTCGCTTTCTGGGCGGCTTTGCCATCCCGGAAGAGAAGGCCGAAGAAGTTGCAAAGGAACTGGAAGCGGTCGCGGCTGATTTTGAGGCTGAGAAACAGGAATTCCTGAAAAGCTATGCCGAGAATATGCAGGCATGGCTGACAAATCTCCCGGATCGCTGGCGGACAATGGTGGAGCAAGCCGTTGAGTCGCCCGATCATGTTGCCACTCGTCTGTCTTTCGGCTTCCAGACCTTTCAGGTTTCAGGAGTCGAAGGGTTGAACAGCGGTCTTGAAAAAGCCACCTGCGGTCTTGGTGACCAGCTCTTCCGGGAAATCGGTCAAGCATCCCGTCTGGCCTGGAGTCAGTCTTTCCAGTCACGGACAAGGGTCAGCCAGAAAGCTCTGCGTCCGATCCGCAGCAGCCTCGAAACCCGGTGATAAATCTCCTGGGCGGGAACCAGGTCATACGGATATCCGTCGTTTGCAGCCATGGTTACTCTCCTCTCTCGCCGGTGGATTCGAGGTACTGTTGAACAGTCTTTAAGTTCTCGACATCATTCATAAAGGGCGTCAAGATAGAAAAGGGCTTCGACTGTGACTCTTTTGCCAGATTGTACTTGACGAAATTGCTCACGGTTCCCGAGGGGCCTAGGTCGAGGAAGATATAGTCTTGTTGCTGCAATAGCAACTGGATGGTGTCTTGGAAACGGATCGGCTGTCGGTAGACATCCCATAAGTGGGAGGAGTCCATCCGATCGACAATTGCGGCATGCGCGCAGGAAACCAAGGTTACTTTTAGTGAATAGAAAGGCGTCTCTGCATACGCCTCCTTAAATGCCGTTTTGGCCGGATCCATCAGCGAGGAGTGGAACGCATGGGAGACAGAAACCGTCTGAAAGTTGACATTTTGTTGCGTCAACCGGTCTTCAATTCGCGTAGCATGTTGCTCTTGGCAGGAAACGACGAAATGGGCTTCGGAGTTGATGGCGGCAAGTTCACTGAATTCTTTCAAGGTGCTGCTTTCGTCGGGGCGATGTCAGAGCCATGAGAACCGTCCAAGCTTACGTATCGCGTATTGCCCAGACAATTCTCCCTTTGTGTAGAACATAAAGACTTCGTAAATAAGTTTATTGTATAAAATTGACTCCCTCCAAAAACGCAACACGTCTGCAGCTCCGAGACGTGTTGCGTCAGGCACAATCGCATCGCCAATTCCCCATCCCCTTGGGGCGGAAGCTGGCAGCAGGCCAGCCCATGATCCGCGTAGTTAATACCCCGCTTCTTGCGGCGGGGTGCTTTATGTGTGCCTGGCATGACGCACAGGCCGACCTTCTGGTGGAAGCCGGAAGTAAAACGCCCGCCGTCACCGGACGGAAGGGCTACGCCAACAAGGCAAGGGCATTATCGGAAACGAGATGTCTGGAGGAAGCATGAGGCAGAACCCGTGTACGTAGCCTACAGCGAACCAACTATATGGCCGTGGTGAGGAGGTCGAGCAGTCGTGGATACGCAAGACCTGATATCCGGTGAGCCTTGCTGGGGTGAAGTTGGACGGGATATGGGGAGGTGGTGCGTCTTACCCAGGGAAGCCCTCCTGTTCTGGCGTCAGAAGCTGCCAATGATGCTATAAAACCGAGACGACGAGGGGAACCAAAGCGTCGACGGGACAGAGGGTGGCAGATCTGCAGGGAGTACCGATGACGCAGGGCCGATGAAGCCCAGCAAATGAATTGTCTCAGGCTCAGGCTGTTCTCCGATCCAGCCCCCTGTACTGAATCGCCTCGGCAAGATGAGGTTGTTGAATGCTCTCCTCCCCCGCTAAATCAGCAATCGTCCGTGCCACCTTGAGAATCCGACTGTAACTGCGCGCCGACATTCCGAGTTTATCGACCACCATTTCCAGCAGTTTTTGCCCCGCCTCGTCGAGCGGGCAGAATTTGCGGATATGTCGGGCAGCCATGGCGGCGTTGGCGTGCAGGCCATGGGGTGCAAGACGCTTCCGTTGGATCGAGCGGGCTGTTTCGACCCGGGCGCGGATGGTTGCAGAGGATTCAGGTTCAGTTGTGCCTGAACGTTCCCGGTAGGTGATTCTGGGGACTTCGATTTGCAGATCAATCCGGTCGAGCAAGGGTCCGGAAAGGCGGCTTCGATACCTTTGAATCATCATCGGAGTACAGGTGCAGGGATGCACTGGATCGCCGCTAAAGGAACAAGAACAGGGGTTTGAACATCTTTTACAAGTTTTCCAACCCTCAGCAAACTCCGCATAAAATCGAAATTCCCTTTAAAATACAAATACCTAAGGAGCTTACCGAAGAACCGATCACCCTCGGCGACCACCTACGACGTCGCCGTTTTGAGCTTGGATTGTACCAAAAAGATGTCGCGAAACAGATTGGAGCGACAACCTCCACCATCTGGAATTGGGAAAATATCTGGTCATCGATTACATTGAGTTGTATGCCAAAAGTCATCGAATTCCTCGGATACAATCCCGTCCCCTTCCCCGAGGACTTGATGGAAAGGCTGGCCTGGTACAAGCAGGTGAATGGGCTGACTTTGGAGAAACTTGGGGAAGAAATGGGGCGCGATCCCGAGCAACTGGCAGATTGGTTGACGGGGCGACATAACCCTTGCCAGCGAAACCGAAATGAAATAGAAAAGTTTTTAACCGATAGGCATGTCTATTGACAGCTGCTTTTGGTGGGGCTTTGTCCAGAATTCTGCTCGATAGACGAGCCCCTGAATTTGAATATCAGGGGCTCGTATTTAGATTTCAGAGGGTTCTTAATGTACGGTGTACTCTTTCCAGGGGATGGCCCGAAAAGGGATGCTGGCTAGAAATTTCACAATATCGGAACGTTCCCCTCTATAGCTCGGAACTCCTCTACCATCCTGAGCCATAAGAGTTATGGGCAGGCCAGGAAAATGCCTTCGAAATGCCTGTATTGCTTCCGAAGACTTTATGGACGAATCGAGGATATGCTTTTTGACGACCACTACCGCAAATGTGGCTCCCTGCTCTTTTATGACTGCACCTTGAAACTTCATAATTTTTGATCTCCTAAAAAAGGGCCCTCCCTGGAAGGAGAGCCCTGCATATGGTTATTTTTCTTTCCTGACGCCTTTAAACGGCTTGTCGTCGGCTTTCTGATCCATAAAGCGCCCAGTGTCGGCGTCCCGTTTTGTCCAACGTTCGTTTTGGGGGTTGAACACCTGGGAGCGGTTTCTGACTGCTCCGTTTCTGTGACCATCGCCTTTTGGTGGGTTTGTAGCCATATCGATACTCCTATTGTTTAAAGTTTAATTTGAATGTTTGTCAGGGATTTCTCAAAATCCCCGAGAGTTTTCCGGATCGTTTTCACACCATTACCTTGGAAAACGATGTCGGTACCGCAAGAAACACAACGATGCTTTCTCCCCGAGCTTAGCTCACTGAGTACCTTTCGGAATGTCCTATTACAGCATGGACAAGTAAGCTCTAAAGCTGGGTTGCTAAAAGAGGTCATGATTTCATGTCCTCGGCGAATCGCCATCGGACTGTCAGATAAACTTCTCCGTCCCAGGTCGGATAGAAATTGACCTGACAGCAGTTGTACGAGAATTTCCTGGGGATATTTCGGACGAGAGGGATGATTACGGGGACATGGCGACCTCCTTCGACTTCCACAAATTGTGGGTTGCGATGCCGAAGGAGGTTAGGTATAGTTGCCAACACGCACTACCCGTTGGCTGATACCTTCCCCCTCCTTCAGTCATCTGGTTCTCAGAAGCCCTCGCTTGCCGGCGAAGGGCTTTTGTTTTGCACACTCTACCATATTCCATATATCGCAGGTCAACCGTAAAATCTATATATAGTATCAGAAATAAAATTTACATACTATATATTGTGTTTTTTGGTAATGACAATTCGGTGCCTCTAGTGTTTTGCGAAAATCCGTAGTGTTTCCTCCTCTGCCGACTAACAACCCATCTGCTCCTTCAACCTATCTAGTTCAACTTTAGGCAACCGTCTTTCCATCAAAGGCCAGGTTTTAATCCAGCGACACAATTCTTCTGGTGGCAACAGACCTCTATGAAAAGCTTCTTGCACCACCCAAATAGCTCCACGGTATTCGACACCCTCATCCTCGCAACGATTTCTTAACGGGCGATCTCCGGAGAGAAGAACCCTGCCCTGGCTTTTCGCATAAAAAAGGCAGAGGGCGTCCGGAAAACTTAACTTTCCATTCATCATCTGCCTGGCGGGCGATGCCCATGCCATATCGGAGGTCACGATTCCAATTCCGGCCGCATCGACGGCGTCCCTCAGCCCCGGCTGGCTCTCGTGCTCACACTCACCGAGAACCACATCCAGCACTTCGGTCGGCGAGATCCGAGGGAGAACTGACACCCCGCCCACATCGAACAGGGTAATCAGAATGTTTGCATCGGTCACCAGAATCAAGACTCGTCCCCCTCTTCGAGCCAATAGTTCAATTCTCTGTGCACCTCAACTAGGGGCTTATTGAGAATCTCCGCTGCCCGGGAAGTGGTGATCTCTTCCTTGAGTAAAGCTTGGTAGACCAGTTTCTCAAGTCTACGCAGCGTCTTGGGTGGCGGGAGAACTGGGTCCTCCTTTGTTGGCCCATATTTTTTGTCGAGAGCATCGTACTGCTGCCGTTTTTGCGAAGGAAGGATCATTCCAACCTGATGGGCTCTGATCAGAATCGTTCTCATGCTGATCTGATAGCGAAGCTTCAAGTCCTGCAGAAGGGGTTCTGGTATCCACTGCTTTCTATAACTGCGCAGTTCCTTCTCGATTACATTTCGCGGCATCAGGACTGCGCCGGCAAAATGGTTGGCAGTGTTTTCTTTTTCCCTGTCTTTGCCAGACTGGGGTTTTCCGTACTCCCGCCGATGGAAGATCAAGTGCCCGAGCTCGTGAAGTGCGGTGAAATACTTCCGCTCAGTCGGGTGTTCTGCGTTGACAAAGATAACGCCACCCAGTTCCTCTGTGTATGCCGAAAGGCCAGATACTTCACTTGGGAGAGAATGCAAAATAACCTTAATTCCCTTCTCCTCAAGAAGAGACAGAACATCTCCCAAAGGAGCTTGCTCTACTCCTAGCCAATCTCGGATTTCTCGACCCATCGCTTCGGACAATAAGGGGTCATAGCCTTCGAGGTTGTGGGAAGGAGGTAGGGCGGACAACTCCCCTGTCATTCTTTCCACGGAAGCATAATCTTGAGATTTACGAGCCAGCAACGCCCGCAACTCTGGGCCAAGGCTTTCTGGGTTGTCGGCACGAAACAAAAGAGAAGTTCCGGGATCCTCTGTTTTATCCAGAAGGAAATCTACAGGGATATTCAGTGCGCGAGCAAGCTTCGAAAACTGCTCTAGCGAAGGGGCGCGATCTCCCTTTTCCCAAGCGGCAATCGTTTGTCTCGTGACGCCAAGCAAGGCACCCAATTCTTCTTGCGATAGCTTAGCCTGCTCCCGGTACGTCCTGATTTGCATAACTTCCGCGACCATGACTTTTCCCCTTTCAAGCATATAATGTTACATGCATATAACATTTATCACAAAATCACTTGATTATCAAGGCATGTTTTGTTAGGCGATTTGTGACGAGGTTTTTGAGGGAAGTTTGCTTTTGGCTTGACCTAAAAGATCGTATATTAGATTATTGGGAACAGAGGGGCATCATCATAGTCCTTCTTAACCCGGCGCGGCACCCCCCTCCGCTTCGCCGGGTTTTTTACGTCTGAGAGAAAGAATTATGTGTGGCCGATTCGTAATGACAATAGAGCCGGACAAATTCAAGCGATTTTTCGGTGTACCGGAAGTGCCTGAACTTGTCCCTCGGTACAACATTGCACCCACACAGAAAATCTACACGATTTGTCAAAACGGGGACGGGTACCGGCACGTTCGAAGTTTCCGCTGGGGGCTGATCCCGAACTGGGCAAAAGATCCTACTATTGGCAACAAGATGATCAATGCTCGTAGTGAGACCGTAGGCGAGAAGCCCGCCTTTCGAGGCCCCATCCGATATCATCGCTGCTTGATCCCCGCCAGTGGTTTTTACGAGTGGTTCCGGCAGGGCGACGAAAAAGTTCCTTTTTACCTCCACAGAAAAGATCAGGAGCCCATGGCTTTTGCTGGAATTTGGGACACCTGGAAAAGTACAGACGAAGTGATCGAGTCCTGTTCCATCCTGACCACCGATGCGAACAATTTAGTGGCCAAAATTCACGATCGAATGCCTGTCATTCTCTCTCCGTCCGAGTTCGACACTTGGTTGGATCGTGAGATGACCGATGTCGAAAAACAGAAAATGTTTTTCACTCCTTTCCCCGCTGATATGCTGAATGCCGTTCGAGTTTCCTCCGAGGTGAACAATCCCCAAAATGATTCTCCAAAATGCTGTATGCCAGTCAAGGGATGCGAACCTTAGTTTTTGAGGTGTTTACACCAGTTTTTCCTGCCCGAATGATGTTTCTGCCGTTTCCACTAATCTTAATCCCCGCGTTTTGACTCAACCAGACAGGTTCACTCCGGCTGCCAGGCACAATCTGCCCAGTGCGCTTCGTAGCGTTTAACAAAGTCTTTCATCTCCCGAATGTTGGAGGCAGGTTCGCGACAGGCCCGGGCGCAGATAGAAACAACATCCCTGTAGAACTCCGGGGAGACATGCGTGATGCCGTCATAATTCATAAGCAAGTCCGGAAGACGCTCCGTGATTTTTGCTCCGCGAGGCGTCATCACAATGCTCGGGGGTTCTCCATACGTGTTGATCAGCACGTATCGCCAGCTTGGGTCTGCGGTTCCCTG
>Ga0316202_10000640_pt1 | contig 35054 bp, 32 predicted proteins | sample 3monrhotite_MG_FD_204934 | JGI IMG/M metagenome (GOLD analysis project Ga0316202, IMG submission 204934) | Microbial mat bacterial communities from mineral coupon in-situ incubated in ocean water Damariscotta River, Maine, United States -... | ecosystem: Environmental > Aquatic > Marine >...
ATAAACACCTTAAAAAAGGCTAACAAAAAATTCAAGATAAAAAAACCAGTTGATTATTCTAAATATCAACTGGTTCTAATTTATCTTTTTTAGCAGAGTGGCTTACTTCTGAAAGTGCCTAAATAGCACTACCATTCGTAAGATCGGTTAGCGTCTAATCTAATAAAAATGAAGAGTAGCACTGTAAATCCCCAAAGAGCAGAACCTCCATAACTAAAAAACGGGAGTGGAATTCCTATTGTTGGCAACAAACCTAAAACCATACCTATATTTATAGTAAAGTGCGTAAAAAATATTGCAGCGATACTGTAACCATAAATTCTACTAAACTTTGATTTTTGTCTCTCAGCAATATGAATAATCCTTAATATAAAGAAGATGAAAATAAGTATCACTAATGTGCTTCCAATAAATCCCCATTCTTCACCAACAGTTGTAAATATGTAATCAGTTTGTTGTTCTGGAACAAAATTACCTTGAGTACGCTCACCATCTAAAAAACCTTTACCTGATACACCTCCAGAAGCAATAGTTGTAACTGATTGGTTTGTGTTGTATCCTATACTTTTTATATCGGTTGTTTTACCTAATAAAATGTTAAACCGATCTCTGTGGCGTTGCTCAAAAACCCTATTAAATACAAAATCTACACTAATAATAAAGAATACAGAAATTAAATAGATGCCTAAAATTTTAAGCCATCCTTTTTTTAGCGCTTTTTTTCTGTAAAAATTAAATAATAACAGAATTACAATAAATGATAATAGAGAACCCATAAGTACATATAAGTATCCAAAATAAAGTGTAATTATAAAAAGAAATACAGCAACAAAACCAACTGTGATATAATAAACAGGTAAGCCCTCTCTATACAATACAAAAATAAATGCTGAATATACAAGTGCAGAACCAGGATCAGGTTGTAAAGTAATAAGAATGGCAGGGAAAAATAAAATGAGAAATGCTTGTATTTGAGTATTCCATTTTTTTAAGTTGAATTGTTTATCACTAACTAATTTCGCTGTGGCTAGTGCTGTTGCAGCTTTTACAAATTCTGAAGGTTGAATGCTAAGCCCACCTAAATCGTACCAAGATGTAGCTCCATTTATGTTTTTACCTAATATAAAAAGCCCTACTAAGAATGCTAAACTTATTAAATAAATAATGGACGCATATTTTTCATAAAATTTAGCTTCAAAAGTTAAAATTATTAGAATAATTGGGAAACTTAAACCTATCCAAATTAGTTGTTTTCCATATTCAGTAGAAAAGTTGATGAGGCTATTTTTATCTTCAGTAATAGTTGCAGAATAAATATTTATCCATCCTATAAAAATTAACACAAGATATAGGAAGACAAGTACCCAATCAATTCCGTGAAATATGTTTGTTTTTCTAATTCTCAATTTTTATAGTTTCAATTAATTGTTTATCATATTCAGCTTGTAAACTTCCATTAAACATGCGTTGTTCTTCCCAAGGTCTAGTTGTTTTCCCTGTTAAATATTTTTCAATCATTAAAGTTGCAATAGGACCAGCCCATCTTGATCCCCAATAACCGTTTTCAACAAAAACAGCAATGGCTATTTTAGGATTATCTTTTGGAGCAAAAGCAATAAAAATAGAGTGATCCTGTCCATGTGGGTTTTCAGAAGTCCCAGTTTTTCCACAAATTTCAATACCTTTTACTTTAGACCAACTTGCAGTACCATGTGGGTTTTCAAAAACATCAAATAATCCGTTAATTACAGGCTCAAAATATTTTTCTTCAATGGTGGTATGTTTTAACGTTGTAAATTTAGTGTCTAACTTCTTATCTTTAATATTTTTTACGATGTGAGGAGTATAGTAAGCCCCTTTATTAGCAACTATTGCAGTCATATTTGCCAATTGAATAGGAGTGGTTAATATTTCACCTTGTCCAATGGCATTTGAGATTGTGGTGACAGCTCTCCATCCTCCATTTGGATAATATCTGTTATAATAATCTCCATTGGGAATTAATCCTTTTTGCCCAACAGATAAATCGTTATTTAAGTAATTTCCTAAGCCAAAACTTTCAACATGTTTATTCCAAGCATTCATCCCTTCCGTTGGAGTAGGAAACTTTTCAATAGTTTTTCTATAGGCATTTGCAAAATAACTATTACAAGATCTATAAATAGCTTTATTCAAATTAACAGGACTTCCATGTGTCCCGCAGTGACATTTCATGAAAGCTTCTTCTCTATTTCCATATCTATAACCGCCGAAACATTTTATAGATGTTTTAGTGTCAATAACATTTTCTTGTAATGCAACTAAAGCATTAATAACTTTAAAAGGTGATCCTGGTGGATATTGACCTTGTAACCCACGATCTAAAAGCGGTCGGCTTATACTATCTAAATATAATTTTGTGAAATTTGCAGAACGCTCTCTTCCTACCATTAAATTGGGATTATAAGTTGGCATAGATATTAATGCTAAAATTTCGCCACTTGAAGGTTCTAGAGCAACAATACCACCGCGTTTATTAACCATTAAAGCTTCTCCATATTGTTGTAATTTAGAATCAATAGTTAATGTTAAATCTTTTCCTGGAATTGGTAATGTATCATATATTCCATTTTTATAAGAGCCAATTTCTTTATTAAAACGATCTCTTTGAATATATTTAACACCTTTGGTTCCACGTAAAATATTTTCATAAGTTTTTTCTACACCAGCAGTTCCTATTAACTCACCTAATTGATAATTAGGATTTTTCTTAATTAGGTCTTCATTTACCTCACTTATATAGCCTAATACATTTGGCGCAGAATTTATAGGGTATTCTCTTAATAAACGTTTTTGAATGTAAAACCCTTTAAATTTATGCATTTTCTCTTGTAAATAGGCATAATCATCTTTAGATAATTGAGCTAAAAATGTAGAGGGAATTCTTGTGGAATAATGTTTAGCCTTTTCCAAATTTTTTATAAAATCTTCTTGATTTATATTTAATAAAGAACAAAACTCAATAGTATCCAAAGGTTTTACTTCTCGGGGAATTACCATAATATCATAAGATAATTGGTTGGAGACTAATAAAACACCATTCCTATCATATATGTAACCTCTTTCAGGATAGTCATATGCTATTTTTACAGCAGAATTATTTACAGTAGGTTTATTATAGGTATTACTTACTACTTGTAAATAGAATAGTCGTATTATAAAAATTATTCCTACAGAGATAATTATAAAAAATAATAATCCAGTTCTTTTCATTTATTTTTTTTTGACAAATAGTAGTATTCCAAAAATACTTATAAGCACAGTAAATATACTTGTAAAAAAAGTATTGAAAATTATAGTTGTAAAATCACTAAAACTAAAGTATCCTAGAGAAAAAACTATAAAATGATGTAGTATTGTTAACGTAGCTATGTATAAAAATATTTTATCAAATGAAATTGATCTTAATTTAAATTGTGAGTAATCAAAATCAGATTTTCTTAAAACGGCTTTTAATATGGGAAGTCTTACAAACGCAATAAATAATGTTGCAGCAGCATTTATACCTCCTGAATCTGAAAAGAAATCAATTGAAAGTCCCAATAAAAAACTTGCAATTAAAAATAAATTTTTATCTTTTTTAATTGGAAATAGAAATATCCAAGTTATATATACTAACGGATTTAAATACCCAAATAGATCAATATGATTTAAAACAATTACTTGTAAAAGTACCAATCCTATAAATCGAAGACTATTTGTGAGAATTAAATTATTCATTAGTCGTCGTATTTTGTTCTAAATTTTTTTGTTCATTCTTTTGAAGATTTTTTACTATTTGAACATAACCAATTGAACTCATATCATTAAATAATAACACATTTATTTGTTGGTATTGGTTACGTTCAAATTTAAAACTTTTAATAATTCCAATAGGAATACCTTCGGGGAATATAGCCGATTTCCCTCCAGTTATTATAGTATCACCAATTTTAAGAATGGCTTGTCTTGGAATGTCAATAAGTTGAGTTGTAGTATGTGTTTTTCCATCCCAAATTAAAGTTCCAAAATGATCACTATTTTTAAGGCGGACATTTATTTTAGAATTGCTGTTTAAAATTGAAAGCACTGTTGCATAATTAGAGGAAATGGTTTCAATTACGCCAATTATTCCTAAACTATTTACGACACCTAAATCAGAAGTTAAACCTTGGTTTGTTCCTTTGTTAATTGTTAAAATATTGTTTCGTTTTGTATAATTATTATTGATAACTTTAGCTACGGAATATTCATACTTTTGAAAATAGTTAGTTGAATCAATTATTTTGTAACTGTCTTGAGTGTATTTAATTTTTTTTTTACTTAATAGATTTTTTAAACGTGTATTCTCTTCAATTAGAAGCTTGTTTTCATTTTTTAAGAGAAAAAATTCATTGATAGAATTCATTTTATCATAAAAACCACCACTAATAAAATTTGCAGAATTCACAAACTTACTTGTATGATAAGAATGTTGTTGAATAGTGAAAATAATAGCTAAAATTTCTAAAAATAGAAATAGCAGAAAGTATCTAAATTTTCTAATAAAATAAATTATTTGCTGCATACATTAACTATGAAAAGGTAAAACTATTTCATTAATACATTTCTATATTTCTCAAGATCTTTTAACGCAATTCCAGTACCTCTAACAACAGCTCTTAAAGGATCTTCAGCAACATATACTGGTAAATCAGTTTTCCTAGACAGTCTTTTATCTAAACCTCTAAGCATAGAGCCACCACCAGCCAAATAAATTCCAGTATTGTAAATATCCGCGGCTAATTCAGGAGGTGTTTTTGAAAGAGTTTCCATCACGGCATCTTCAATTCGTAAAATAGATTTATCCAATGCTTTTGAAATTTCTCTAAAAGAAACTTGAACTTGTTTTGGTTTTCCGCTTAATAAATCGCGACCTTGGACAAGCATGTCCTCAGGAGGAGTTTCCAAATCTTCAGTAGCTGCACCTACTTGGATTTTAATTCTTTCAGATGTGCGTTCTCCAACATATAAATTGTGCTGAGTTCGCATATAATAAGCAATATCAGAAGTAAAAACATCACCTGCAACTTTTATCGATTTATCACAAACAATACCACCTAATGCAATAACAGCAATTTCAGTTGTACCACCACCAATATCAATAATCATATTTCCTTTTGGCTGCATAATATCAATTCCAATACCAATTGATGCTGCCATTGGTTCATGAATTAAATAAATTTCTTTGGCATTCATATGCTCAGCAGAATCAATTACGGCACGTTTTTCAACTTCAGTAATCCCAGAAGGGATACATATTACCATTCGTAAAGAAGGTGAGAAAAACCGCTTTTTTATGTTTGGAATATTTTTGATAAACTCTTTTATCATTTGTTCCGAAGCTTCAAAATCAGCTATTACACCATCTTTTAAAGGTCGAATTGTTTTAATGTTTTCATGAGTTTTTCCTTGCATTAAACTAGCTTGCCTGCCAATTGCAATTATTTTTCCTGTATTTCTATCTCTTGCTACAATGGACGGAGCATCAACAACAACTTTACCATCATGGATAATAAGCGTATTTGCAGTACCTAAATCAATGGCAATGTCCTCGGTCATAAAGTCGAAAAAACCCATACTATATTACTTGTTTTTTAATTTTTAAATCAGAATCTCACAAAGTTACTAAAATTAGTGCTTAAAATGACGCGTTCCAGTAAATATCATTGACATTTTATGTTCGTTACAATAATCAATAGATAACTGATCTTTTATTGAACCTCCTGGCTGAATTACTGCTTTAATTCCAGCATTATCTGCAATTTCTACACAATCAGGAAATGGAAAAAATGCATCACTTGCCATAACGGCTCCATTTAAATCAAAATTAAAATGAGTTGCTTTAACAATAGATTGATTTAAAGCATCAACACGGCTAGTTTGACCTGTTCCGCTTGCGCAAAGTTGCTTGTTTTTCACCAAAACAATAGTGTTTGATTTGGTGTGTTTACAAATTTTTGAAGCAAAAAATAAATCTTCCAACTCTTTGCTTGTTGGTTCTTTTAAAGTTGAAGTACTAATAACGCTAGCATCATCAGTTTTGTTGTTTTTCTCTTGAAACAGCACTCCATTTAAAGCTGTTCTATATTGCGTGTTAGGTAATTCAATATTTTTTTGAATTAAAATAATTCGATTCTTTTTACCTTTTAATATTTCTAAAGCTTCGTTACTATAGCTAGGCGCAATTATAACTTCACAAAAAAGCTTGTGAATTTCTGAAGCTGTTTCAATATCAATTTCTTTATTTGAAATTAAAACTCCACCAAATGCTGAAGTTGGGTCACCTGCTAAAGCATCTGTATAAGCTTGTTTTAAAGTATCTCTTTGAGCTAAACCACAAGCATTATTATGTTTTAAAATGGCAAATGTTGGAATATCATTTTTAAACTCATTTATTAAATTTACGGCAGCATCTACATCTAATAAATTATTATATGAAAGTTCCTTTCCATGAAGTTTGTCAAATAAAGCATCTAAGTCACCAAAAAAGTATCCTTTTTGATGTGGATTTTCTCCATAACGTAATGTTGAAACCGTGTCAAAACTTTCTCTAAAGGCAAGTTTATTATTATTTAAATAGTTAAAAATAGCACTATCATAGTGACTTGATACAGCGAATGCTTTTGCTGCAAAATTTTTGCGCTGTTCAATGGTCGTTTCACCATCAGTTTCATTCATTATTTTTAAAAACGCATCGTATTGATTCATGGAAGAAATACAAATAACATCTTTAAAGTTTTTTGCAGCGGCTCTAATTAATGAAATACCACCAATATCAATTTTTTCAATAATGTTTTGTTCTGAAGCTTTACTTTTAACAGTTTTTTCAAAGGGGTATAAATCAACAATTACAATATCAATTTCAGGTATTTCAAATTCACTTAGTTGCGATAAATCATTTTCATTTTCACGTCTTGCTAAAATTCCTCCAAAAACTTTTGGATGTAATGTTTTTACTCTTCCACCTAAAATTGAAGGGTATGAAGTTAAATCTTCAACGGGTATTACGTTAATATTTAGTTCTTTAATAAATTTTTCAGTACCTCCAGTAGAATAAATGACAATTCCAAGATTGTTTAATTTTTCAACAATTGGTTTTAAACCGTCTTTGTGAAATACAGAAATTAGTGCTGATTTTACTTTTTTTGATGAATTCATTAGTTGTGCTGTTTGTTTCGGCAAAGCTAATAATTATCAGTAGTTTAACAAGGCTAAATAACTATTAATTTTGGTTTGTATTTTTAATTTTTGTGTAAAATGTTTCAACCATTTCATTGTAGTTTTCTGAGTTATTTTTACGACTATTTTTTAGTAAAAATTTAGACAAAAAAGTTGATTTTTTTATGAAGGATTTTGAGTTGTTTATTTTTTTAAAGGGTAATTTTATCATTTGCAAAAAATATTTTTTAATTATAAAAAGGTTACTGTTTCATAGCAAATTTTAAAAAACAAATATATTAAATACTTTTTGGGAAAAGTAATAATAAATTTAAAAATGAGATATATTATTGTTTGAGCTTTTACTAAAGAAAGTTATAATAATTTAGCAACTTTATTACATACAAATTCAAGTAATAATTCATCATTTTTAGAAAAAGGATTTACAGTATGTGAATCAATATCAATTTGACCAATATTTTCATTATTTACAAAAATGGGAATTACTATTTCACTTTTAACTTTAAATCCGCAAGAAATATAATTGTCTTGTGCTTCAACATCAGGAACTACAAAATTTAGATTACTTAAAGCTACTTGACCACAAATTCCTTTTCCAAAAGGTATAATAGTATGTTCTGTTGGTTCGCCAGCAAATTCAGCTAACCTTAATTCTTGTTTATCACCATTTTTAAAATAGAAACCAACCCAATCATAATATTCAATTTCTTGTTTTAATAGGTCACAAATAAATTGTAGTTTTTTTGAAACCGTATTACCACTATCAATTAGTGTGGTTATAGATTCTTTTAATTCAGAAATGTTCATATAAAGTTGTAGTTTTATGCAAAATTAAAATTCTTTTTTTGTGAATAGCAATAAAACGGTGATATTATTTATAATTAAATTTTTTGGGACTTATGTGCTACTTTTTTTAATGTATTCGTTTTATTTAAATAAAACACAAAAAACTTCTGAAGTATTTTCTTGTGCTCCAATTACCGAAATTGTTGCAAAACAAACAGAAATTGTGTTAAATACTTTTGGTTATAATGCTAAAATTGAACAGCATACTGAAGAAGTTTCTGTTAAGTTATTTATTGATAATAAGTTTATTGCTCGTATTATAGAAGGGTGTAATTCAATTAGTATTATTATATTATTTATTTCTTTTATTGTAGCTTTTTCAAGTAATTTTGAAACTACATTTTTATTTATAGTATTTGGAAGTTTACTTTTGTATGCAACAAATGTTTTTAGAATTGTTATAATTTCTATTGCTATTTATAAGTATCCTCAATATGAATATGTATTGCATGATATTTTATTTCCTTTAATAATTTATGGAACTACATTTTTACTTTGGTTTATTTGGGTTCAAAAATATTCAGGATTAAAAAAATGAAAAAACCACTTCAAATAGTTTTAATAGGAGTGTTATTTTTAATGCTAGTTGCTGTAAGAGCTTTTGTGCAACCGTATTTTTATGACCCTTTGATTGAATATTTTAAGAGTGATTACCTTCACTCAGTATTGCCTCAACTTAATTTAACGCTTTTTTTTCTTAATATATTTTTTAGGTATGCCTTAAATACAATTATCTCTTTAGCAATTATTTATTTATTTTTTAAAAATATAAGTGTTCTAAAGTTTTCTCTTAAATTTTATATACTAGCATTTGTACTATTAAGTTTACTGTTTTTTATAGTATTAAAATTTAATTTAAATAAAGGGTATATGCTTATTTTTTATGTAAGAAGGTTTTTAATTCATCCACTATTTTTACTACTATTATTACCCGCTTTTTATTATCAAAAATTGATTTTAAAAAAAGGAATTTTAAAAGAAGGAAATTAAAAAATGATACATTGTCATTTTTTACTATTTTAGTGAACTATTCAATAAATAATAATAAAACTAAAATAATAAAATTATGAAAAAAACAATTTTACTAATTGCTGCTATTTTCTCATTTGCAATCATTTTTACAGCTTGTAAAGACACTAAAAAAGAAGAAGTAAAAGAAGACGTTAAAATTGAAAGTCATGAAGTTCATAACCATGAAACAGAAGCTACAGCAGATGTATACCAATGCCCAATGGGTTGTGAACATGGAAAAACATATGACGAAGCAGGTGCTTGCCCTGTTTGTAAAATGGATTTAAAAGTAAAATCTGTTGACAAAAATGAAATGAAACATGCTGATAACTGCAAATGTAAAGAAGCTGGCGAATGCACTTGTGAAGGTGGTGTATGCAAATGTCAATCAGAAATGGTTTCTATGACTAAAGAATGTAAAATGTGTGAACCTGGAAAATGTAAGTGTAAAGCTTAAATGCACTTTGTTAACGCTAAACTAAAATTTATTTAAAGAAAAAATCCGATGTTTTTAGCATCGGATTTTTTATATATGAACATAATTTTTACATCATTCCTGGCATTCCACCGCCCATTGGAGGCATTCCACCAGCAGGAGCATCTTCTTTAATGTCAACTAAAGAACAAGCTGTAGTTAAAATCATACCAGCTACTGAAGCTGCATTTTCTAACGCAATTCTTGTTACTTTAGTAGGATCAATAATACCTGCTTTTAGCATTTTAGTATATTCTCCAGTTTTGGCATTGTAACCAAAATCACCTTTTCCTTCCATAACTTTAGCAACTATAACTGAACCTTCACCGCCAGCATTTTCAACAATTTGACGCAATGGTTCTTCAATTGCTCTTGCTAAAATTTTAACACCTGTTAGTTCGTCTAAATTATCGGTAGTAAGAGTTTTTAAAACGTCTATAGTTCTTACTAAAGCAACACCACCACCAGCAACAATACCTTCTTCAACAGCGGCACGAGTAGCATGAAGAGCATCATCAACTCTGTCTTTTTTCTCTTTCATTTCAACTTCACTAGCAGCACCAACATATAATACAGCAACACCACCAGCTAATTTAGCCAAACGTTCTTGTAATTTTTCTTTGTCATAATCTGAAGTTGTAGTTTCAATTTGTGCTTTAATTTGAGCAACTCTGGCTTTTATATCTTCTGCATTCCCTGCACCATTAACAATAGTAGTATTGTCTTTATCAATGGTAACTCTTTCTGCAGTTCCTAACATTTCAAGCGTTGCTTTTTCTAAGGAGAGTCCTCTTTCTTCAGAAATTACGGTTCCACCTGTTAAAATAGCAACATCTTCTAGCATTGCTTTTCTTCTATCTCCAAAACCAGGAGCTTTTACAGCTGCAATTTTTAATGCGCCACGTAATTTGTTCATTACTAAAGTAGCTAAAGCTTCACCTTCAACATCTTCAGCAATAATTAATAATGGTTTCCCACTTTGAGCAACTGGTTCAAGAATTGGTAGTAAATCTTTAAGATTTGTTATTTTCTTTTCAAATAATAAAATATAAGGATTTTCTAAATCGGTTAACATTTTGTCAGCATTGGTCACAAAATATGGAGATAAATAACCTCTGTCAAATTGCATTCCTTCAACAATATCTACATAAGTTGAAGTTCCTTTAGCTTCTTCAACAGTAATTACACCTTCTTTTCCAACTTTTTCAAAAGCTTGCGCAATTAAATCACCAATGGTTTCATCATTATTTGATGAAATTGATGCCACTTGTTTTATTTTATCAATTTTATTACCAACTTCTTGAGATTGTTCTTGTAAATTTTTTACAATTGCTTCAACGGCTTTATCTATACCACGTTTTAAATCTAACGGATTTGCACCTGCGGCAACATTTTTTAAACCTTCTTTTACAATTGCTTGTGCTAATACAGTTGCGGTTGTAGTACCGTCACCTGCTAAATCATTAGTTCTTGAAGCAACTTCTTTCACCATTTGAGCTCCCATATTCTCTAAAGGGTCTTCTAATTCAATTTCTTTAGCTACAGTTACACCATCTTTAGTAATTACAGGTCCACCAAAAGATTTTCCTATAACAACATTTCTTCCTTTTGGTCCTAATGTAACTTTAACTGCATTTGCTAAAGCATCAACACCACGCTTTAAACCGTTACGTGCTTCTATATCAAAAATTATATTTTTTGCCATTTTTATATTTTTTTAAACTATTAAATAATTGCTAGAATATCAGACTCTCTCATGATTAAATATTCAGTACCTTCTAAAACAAGTTCAGAACCTGCATATTTACCAAATAAAACAGTATCACCAACTTTAACAGTCATTGGTTCATCTTTAGTTCCATTACCAACTGCTATAACAGTTCCTTCTTGTTGTTTTTCTTTTGCTGAATCAGGAATAATAAGTCCAGAAGCAGTTGTAGTTTCAGCTTCAATAGGTTTTACTAAAACTCTATCAGCTAATGGTTTAATAGTATTTTTACTCATTTGTAAATTAGTTTTAAAATTTATGAATTCTGTGAATTAAACTGTCTAAAAGTGTGCCAGTTTATTAAAACTGACAAATGTACTTTTTAACTAAAATTATTAAAAATAAAAATGCCAACGTGTCATCATCCACATTGGCATTTTAAATACGCTATTTTTTTGAATATTATTGAGCTGAATCTTTTAAAGTTGTTTTTGCTGCAGGTAGTTGTTGAGCTGGAGCATCTTGAACTTCACGATTATCAATAGTGTTTTCAATTTCTGAACTTGTATCAACTGCATTTATTCTTGGTGCTACAAAATTTGATAATAAAATGAGCAGAAGTAATACTATTGATAACGTCCAAGTACTTTTGTCTAAAAAGTTAGTAGTATTTTGAACTCCACCTAATGATTGTGTTCCACCTCCACCAAAAGAAGAAGATAATCCTCCACCTTTAGGATTTTGAACCATAATAATTAGAATTAGCAAAAATGCTACGATCATAATTAGAATTAAAAATAATGTATACGTCATGACTTGTTTCTTTGTAAAATTTTTATTGCTTTAATTCGGTCTGCAAAGAAACTACTTTTTTCTGGATATTTCAAACATAAAATGTGATATGCTTTAATTGCATTTTCGTACTTCTTTTGTTCTAAGTAAACTTTAGCTAAAGTTTCCGTCATTAAATTGTCATTTTCGGCTGAACTTTCTGGAGATATATCAAAATTTATAGCATTTTTATCTACCTGTTTTATTTTTGGATTTAACTCAATAAATTTATCTATAACGCTAAATTTATCATTCTTTTTTTCTTCTCTAACAATTGGTTTTTGACTAATTAATTGCATCCATTCATTAAATGAATGTGGTTCAGTGCTATTAAATGCAATTGGTTTTCCTATTTGTAAAACTTCATTTGCTTTTTCAGTGCATTCATCAATTTCTTCTTCCTGAATTTTATTTGGTTCAGTTTTTTTAACTTCAGAAGCAACAATAGCTGTTATTTTTTTGTGTAATACTTTAATAGTTTCAACATCAATAAGTTCAATATTTTCTAATAGTTCAACTTTTGTAGGTGTTTTATTAATAAATATTGGAGATGTAATAAAATCAAAAAGCACTCTTCTATCTATAGTGTAAGCCGCAGTTTTTTTTAATGTTGGGTTGTATTTGTAACTATTAGTTTTGTTAAGTCCTTTTAACAATAATGCTCTTGCCAATTGAAAATAAGGGAATTCACTAACAATTTCTTCTAACTGCTGTGTTTTTAAAGAATTTATAGTTTCAGGATTTTGTAATATGTTTATGTATTGTGCACTGTTCATAAAATTACCACTTTGCTACTGAAGCATTAAAAATATCTTGTGTTATGCGTTCCAAAATTACATTAAAAGCATCATCTAATATTCCACCAGTTAATTGAGCATCGGCATCATAATCGTAATAGTGAGAAAACGTTTTTTCAAAATTATCTTCTTCTACTTTATTGTTGAAAAAGCGAACATTTACTGTAATAGTTAGCCTGTTTTGCGCTGCAGTTTGTTGTGCTGTTGCGGTCATTGGGTTAATTTTATACCCCGTTATTTCTCCTTCAAATTGTAAATCTCCGCCCGATTTCACTAAAGTTAAATTGGTTTGTGTTGTAAATAAATCTTGAAATCGAATTGTAAATTCCTGACTTAAAGAGGGTTCAACCAAAATAGCATCGTTAGGAAAATAATCTATTTGCACTGTTTTTACATCGGGATGTAAATTAGTTCCTGTGAATGAGTATATCCCACAACTTTGAGCAGTGGAAACCAATAAAAATAAAATGATGTAATTAAATTTTTTCATTAAAATGTTTTAAATCTGTTTTGATGAATTTAAAAATAAAATTCAAAGTTAATTATTTAAACTATAAATCGTATTGTTTTATTTTACGATATAATGTTCTTTCAGAAATTCCTAATTCTTTTGCAGCCAGTTTTCGTTTGCCTTGATTTTTTTCTAACGATTTTTTTATGAGTTCAATTTCTTTACTTTGAATAGATAAACTTTCATCTTCATCAATGGTTTCAGTAAATTCATAATCGTCATCAAAATTAAATTTTTCATTGATACGAACGAGTTCAACTTTATTCTCATTTTCTAATTCTGAAGAATCTTCTTTGTATATTTTTTTTATAAGATTTTTGTTTTCTTCTTGAACTTTATGAGTGTCTCCACTTTTCATTAAATCAAGTGTTAACTTTTTTAAATCGTTAATATCATTTCGCATATCAAACAATACTTTATACATAATATCTCGTTCGTTTGCAAAATTGCTACTTGAATTTTTTTGATCAATAATTGAAGGTAGGTTAGTTCCTTTGCTAGGTAAATATTGTAGTAGTTTTTCTGAAGAAATCTCTCTATTTTCTTCAACTACTGAAATTTGTTCTGCAATGTTACGTAATTGGCGAATATTCCCAGGAAAACCATAGTTTTCTAACATTTTTATAGCGCTATTTGAAAGCCGAACAGTTGGCATTTTATATTTTTGAGCGAAATCTGCTGCAAATTTTCTAAATAACAAATGAATATCACCAACACGTTCTCGCAATGGAGGTAAGTGTATTTCAATTGTGCTTAAGCGATAGTATAAATCTTCTCTAAATTTTCCTTTTCCAATAGCTTGATGCATATTTAAGTTTGTTGCAGCAACAATACGAACATTTGTTTTTTCTACTTTTGAAGAACCAACTTTAATAAATTCACCATTTTCTAACACACGTAACAATCTAACTTGTGTTGTTAATGGTAGTTCCCCAACTTCATCTAAAAATATAGTTCCACCATCGGCAACTTCAAAATACCCTTTACGCGCAGCAGTTGCGCCTGTAAAAGAGCCTTTTTCATGACCGAAAAGTTCACTATCAATAGTTCCTTCAGGAATTGCGCCACAGTTAACGGCAATATACTTTGCATGTTTACGATGTGATAAATGATGAATTATCTTTGGAATACTCTCTTTACCAACACCACTTTCACCTGTAACTAAAACTGAAATATCAGTTGGAGCAACTCTAATTGCTTTTTCTAAAGCACGGTTTAAATGCATATCGTTTCCGATAATTTCAAAACGTTGTTTTATGATTTGTAATGATTCCATAGTTTTAAATTCTTTTTCCAAGAAGCGTTGCTGAAGTACAATCTTCGATATATACGTTTACAAAGTCGCCAATTTTCTCATCTCCTTTTGGGAAAACAGCCACTGCATTTTGTGAATTTCTACCTTTCCAATGTGCATCAGACTTTTTTGAAGAACCTTCAATTAAAATTTCAACAGTTTTTCCAACAAACTGTTCTAAATGATATAAACTGTGTTTTTGTTGCACTAAAATTATTTCAGCTAAACGTCTTTTTTTGACTTCAAGCGGAATATCATCTTCCATTTTTTTAGCTGCTGGAGTTCCAGGTCGTTCAGAGTAAGCAAACATAAAACCAAAGTCGTATTTTACATATTCTAACAAACTTAAAGTTTCTTGATGTTCTTCTTCAGTTTCACCACAAAAACCAGTCATCATATCTTGTGATAAAGCACAATCAGGAATTATTTTTTTAATATTATCAATTAATTCTATATACTCTTCACGTGTATGTTGTCTATTCATTCTTTTTAAAGCTGAAGAACTTCCAGATTGAACAGGTAAGTGGATGTAATTACAAATATTTTCATGTTTGGCCATGGTATGAATTACGTCTAAATTCATATCCTGCGGATTGGATGTAGAAAATCGAATTCTCATTTTTGGAAATGCAATAGCAACCATATCAAGTAAATTAGCAAAGCTAATTGCTGTTGTTTGTGCAATTTCTGAAGCATTTTTAAAATCTTTTTTTAAACCACCACCATACCAAAGGTAGCTATCTACATTTTGACCTAAAAGTGTAATTTCCTTATAATTTTGCTCGCTAAGTTGTTTAATTTCTTCTAAAATACTTTTTGGCTCTCGGCTGCGTTCTCGTCCTCGTGTAAATGGAACTACACAAAAAGTACACATATTATCACAACCTCTGGTAATAGATACAAAAGCTGAAACACCATTGCTATTTAACCGAACAGGAGAGACATCTCCATAGGTTTCTTCTTTTGATAATAGTACGTTTACTGCATCACGTCCTTCACTTATTTCTTGTAATAAATTAGGTAAATCTCTGTAAGCATCCGGTCCAACAACTAAATCAACTATTTTTTCTTCTTCTAAAAACTTTTCTTTTAAACGTTCTGCCATACAACCTAAAACCCCAACTTTCATTTTAGGATTTATCTTTTTAATGGCATTGTATTTTTCTAGACGTTTACGAACAGTTTGTTCGGCTTTTTCTCTAATTGAGCAGGTATTTACCAAAACTAAATCGGCTTCTTCAATTAAATGAGTAGTATTATATCCTTGCTTAGATAGTATTGCAGCTACAATTTCACTATCATTTAAATTCATAGCACAACCATAACTTTCAATATATAGTTTTTTGTTGTTACTTTTTATTTGTTCAGTCAATAGCGCTTGACCTTGGTTTTTTTCTACGATTACTTTTTCTTGACTCATATATCTTTTATTCTGTTGCAAATATAATTGATTTTTTCAGAAATATGACATATTGGCAGAATTTTAACAGGTAAAGTGTTTGTTAAAATGAGGTGTTTTTGAAGATAAAAAGTTCCATTAAAAAAAATCTATATACTTTTGCAATCGAAAATCTCAATTTGAATCAAAAAATAAATTTGAGGATGGAAATGTATTTATTGAGAATTTAAGAATCATAATAAAAGAAATATGGCTAAGAATTTAGTAATAGTTGAGTCACCTGCAAAAGCAAAAACAATTGAAAATTTTTTAGGAAAAGATTTTAAAGTGGAATCGAGTTTTGGGCATATTGCAGATTTGCCATCTAAAGAAATAGGGATAAATGTTGAAGGTGATTTCATGCCAGAATATATTGTGCCAAGTGATAAAAAAGCGTTAGTTAAAAAATTAAAAGATTTAGCTAAAAAAGCTGATACAGTTTGGTTAGCATCGGATGAGGATCGTGAAGGAGAAGCTATTGCATGGCATTTATTTGAGCAATTAAAACTGAAAGAAACCAATACAAAACGGATTGTTTTTCATGAAATAACAAAGAAAGCTATTTTAAAAGCTGTTGAAAACCCTAGAAGTATAGATTATAATTTAGTAAATGCACAACAAGCTCGTAGAGTTTTAGATAGGTTAGTGGGGTATGAATTATCGCCTGTACTTTGGCGTAAAATTAAAGGAGGTCTATCAGCAGGGAGAGTACAATCTGTTGCTGTGCGATTAATTGTTGAACGAGAACGAGAAATAACTGAGTTTAAATCTCAGGCATCTTATAAAGTAGTCGCTGAATTTTTAACCGAAGAAGGAAAGAAATTTAAAGCTACGTTGCCAAAAAATTTCGAAACTAAAGTAAAAGCTGAATCGTTTTTAAATTCTTGTAATGGTGCTAGTTTTAAAGTTGAAGATCTTCAGAAAAAGCCAGCAAAAAAATCACCAGCAGCACCATTTACAACTTCAACATTACAACAAGAAGCTTCAAGAAAATTAGGTTTTCCTGTTGCTAAAACAATGATGATTGCACAGCGTTTGTATGAAGCAGGTTTAATTACCTATATGAGAACAGATAGCGTAAATTTATCTGAAGATGCTAAAAGTGAAGCACAAGAAGAAATTACAACATCGTATGGTAAGGAATATAGTAAGCCAAGAAATTTTAGTAACAAATCTAAAGGCGCACAGGAAGCTCACGAAGCAATTAGACCAACTAATATGAGTCAACATGATGTTTCAGTTGATTTTGACCAAGATAGATTGTATAGCTTAATTTGGAAAAGAACGATTGCTTCTCAAATGAGTGATGCTGAATTAGAACGTACAAATGTTAAAATTTCAAACTCCAATAATACCAAAGTTCTAACGGCAAATGGTGAAATGATACAATTTGAAGGGTTTTTAAAAGTATATTTAGAAGGAACTGATAATGAAGATGATGAGCAAGAAGGAATGTTACCTAATATGACGAATGGAGAAACCTTAATTAATGAATATATCACAGCAACGGAACGCTATACAAAAGCTCCATATCGTTATACGGAAGCTTCCTTGGTGAAAAATCTTGAAGAATTGGGTATTGGTCGTCCATCAACATATGCACCTACCATTTCAACTATTCAACGAAGACAATATGTAGAAAAAGGAACTGTTGAAGGTACAGATAGAAATTATACACAGTTAAAATTAGAAAATCAAAAAGTAACTTCAGCAACATTAACAGAAAAAGTAGGTTCAGATAAAGGAAAATTAATCCCAACGGATATTGGAAATATTGTAACTGACTTTTTAGTAGAAAATTTTTCTAATATTTTAGATTTTGGGTTTACTGCCAAAGTAGAATCTGAATTTGATGCTATTGCAGAAGGAAAGGAAGATTGGATTTCAATGATTAAAGATTTCTATAATAAATTTCACCCAATAGTTGAAGATGTTGCAGCAAATGCTGACCGTGCAAAAGGAGAACGTTTATTGGGAATAGATCCAGAAAGTGGTAAAAATGTATATGCACGTCTAGGAAGATTTGGAGCGATGGTTCAAATTGGAGAAGCAACTGATGAAGAAAAACCAAAGTTTGCGAGTTTACAAGTAGATCAAACACTAACATCTATTACCTATAAAGAAGCAATGGACTTATTTAAATTGCCTAAAACTGTTGGTGGCTATGAAGATATTGAAGTAATAGTTGCAAATGGTCGTTTTGGCCCCTATATTAAATATGATACAATGTTTGTTTCAATTCCAAAAGATGAAAATCCAATGTCAATTGATATTAATAGAGCTATAGAATTAATTCAGGAAAAACAAAAAGCTGATGCTCCTATTGGTGAACATGATAATTTGCCAGTTCAAAAAGGAGTTGGACGTTTTGGTCCGTTTTTAAAGTGGAACGGCATCTATATTAATGTTAATAAAAAATATGATTTTGATAATTTAACCAAAGAGAATATTGTTGAATTAATTGAAGATAAAAAAAGAAAAGATATTGAAAAAGTGTTACATAATTGGGAAGAAGAAGGTATAAGAGTTGAAAAAGCACGTTGGGGAAGATCAAACATTTTAAAAGGAAAATTAAAGATAGAATTACCAAAAACTGTTGATGCTACTAAATTGACTTTAGATGAGGTAAAAGAAATAATAGATAAGAAAACCCCAAAAAAGAAAGTAACTAAGAAAACAACAAAGCGCAAAATAACAAAAAAATAAAAATTTTGATTATCTTGCTACGAATTAGAAAAAGATAACAACCCCTAATCAATGAATTTCGAATATCTTAATCCTGTTGATGAAGCATTATTGATTCATGCCAAAAAGCAATCCAATCAAGCTTTTGGGCAATGTATTGAAATTTATACCGTACAAAATGGTTTTCCAGATTTAGCTAAAATAAGAATAGCAATAATTGGTGTAGAAGAAGGAAGGGCTTCTGTTGAAAATTATGGAACGGGTTCTAATTTAAATGAAATTAGAAAAGAATTATACAAACTATATCTAGGTAATTGGCCAATAAGCGTTGCGGATTTAGGAAATATATCACAAGGAAATACAATTGAGGATACTTATTTTGCTTTAAGTAACTTATTATCCTATTTAATTAAAAATAAAATTATACCTATTATTATTGGCGGAAGTCAGGATTTAACGTACGCCAATTATAGAGCGTACGACACACTTGAGCAAACTGTAAACATGGTAGCAGTAGATAATAAATTTGATTTAGGTTCCATAGAAGATGAATTAACTTCACAATCATATTTGAGTAAAATTGTAATGAATCAGCCAAATAACTTATTCAATTATAGTAATATAGGTTACCAAACCTATTATAATTCTCAAGAGGAAATAGATTTATTAGATAGTTTGTTTTTTGATACCTATAGATTGGGGGAGATTGTTAACTCCATTCAACTTGTAGAACCCTTAATGAGAGATGCAGATATTGTAACAATAGATTTATCTGCAATTAAAAATGCTGATGCACCAGCAAATAAAAATGCAACACCTAACGGGTTTTCTGGAGCAGAGATTTGTGCTATTTCACGTTATGCAGGTATCAGCGATAAAGTAACCTCATTTGGTATTTATGAATACAATGCAGAATTTGATGCTAAAACACAAACAGCTCAATTAATAGCTCAAATGATATGGTATTTTATTGAAGGTGTTAATTATAGAGCGAAAGATTATCCTTTTGGTTTAAAGGATAATTACCAAAAATATAGTGTACCAATTGACGACCAAATACTAAACTTTCATAAAAGCAATAAGAGCGGTCGTTGGTGGATGGAAATTAATTTAAATGATAATAATAAATTTAAGAGACATGCGTTAATACCATGTACTTATCAAGATTATATAAGTGCCACAAATCAGGAAATTCCTGATAGATGGTTAAAGACTTTAAAAAAATTAGTTTAAAAATGTATGTTTGCATATATAATAAAATGAATTTTTTCTTGTTTTAAACAGACTAAAGTAAATATTGTTTTTTTAAATAATTAGTAATAGGTTTGCCTTAATAGATGAAGAAAATAATTATGAAGAAAATACCATTGTATATTTTATTGGCTTTATTGATACATAGCTGTGGCTCTAGTGATCAAGGCGAGTTAATAGGTGTAAGACCACAGAGTAGATGGCACTCACAAAAGCCATTAGGAATGGTTTTAATCCCAGGAGGTTCTTTTACAATGGGGAAAAGTGATGAAGATGTTGCAGGATCCCTATCCGCGCCTTCAAGAACAGTTACTGTAAGACCATTTTATATGGATGAAACTGAAATTACAAACAGTGAATATAAGGAGTTTGTATTTTGGGTTAGAGATTCAATTGTAAGAACCAAATTGGCGCTTTTATCTGAATTAATGTCTGATGAAACAAATATAATACTACCAGATTACCAATTTTCAAACCCAGATACTACCAATATGTCACCATACCAGAAATACATGATGAATAATTATGGTAGTTTAGGAGATGTAAATTCACCTTTACAAGGGAGATCATTAAACTGGGAGCAAGATTTAATTTGGGATACAAGTGAATTTCCAGACGAATACTATTCAGAGGTAATGGACACCATGTATGTATCAATTGAGAATAGTTTCGATGGAAAAAGAATTTTAGATACAAAAAAATTAAAATTTAAATATTCTTGGTTAGATAGAGGCTCAGCAGCAAAAGAAAAAGGAGATAGGAAAGATTTTATTAAAGATGAAATAGTTGAAGTATATCCTGATACAACTGTTTGGGTAAAAGATTTTAATTACTCATATAATGACCCAATGCATCAAGATTATTTCTTTCACCAAGCGTATTCTGATTATCCAGTAGTTGGAGTTAATTGGAAACAAGCAAAAGCATTTTGTAGTTGGAGAACCAAAAAGAAAAACGATTTTTTAAAGTCTAAAAAGAATGCAAGTTCAGTACCGTATTTTAGATTAGCAATAGAGGCAGAATGGGAATATGCTGCTCGTGGAGGTTTAAATTATTCAACATACCCTTGGGGAGGGCCTTATACGACTTCTGATAGAGGTTGTTTTTTAGCAAACTTTAAACCCGCTAGAGGTGATTACGCGGTAGACGGAGCTTTGTATACAATGGAAGCTAAATCTTACAATCCAAATGATTATGGGCTGTATAATATGGCTGGAAATGTTTCTGAATGGACAAATACAGCTTACAGTGAAGCATCTTATTATATAAGTTCAACAATAAATCCAAATGTAGAAATTTCAGAAAATCATAGAAAAATTATTAGAGGAGGATCTTGGAAAGATGTAGCATATTTTTTAGAAGTGAGTACACGAGATTATGAATACGCTGATTCAGCAAGAAGTTATATTGGTTTTAGAACAGTACAAGATTTTTTAGGAACCAATATTGAAGGAAATTAAAAATCAAGCTTAACCCAAACTTAAAAATTAAAATTATGGCAAAAACAAGGAATACAAAAAAATTATTTAATTACGCTTATGGAATTGGAGCATCAATTGTAATTTTAGGGGCCCTTTTTAAAATTCAACACTGGTCAGGAGGAGGAGCAATGTTATCAATAGGTATGATTGTTGAGGCTTTAGTTTTTTTTATATCTGCATTTGACTCTGTTGAAGAAGATTTAGATTGGAGTTTAGTTTATCCTGAATTAGGTAGCAGGCAAGAGAAAGATAAAGACAGAAAAGATGCAAGAGAATCACAAAGTTTACTTTCCCAAAAGTTAGATTCTATGCTTAAAGAAGCTAAATTAGATGCTGGTTTAATGCAAAGTTTGGGAGAAAGTATTCAAAATTTTAAAGGAGCTGCTGAAAATATTGCTCCAGCGGTAGATTCTATAGCTGCTACAAATAGATATAGCGAACAAATGTCATTGGCCGCTGCTCAAATGGAATCGTTAAATAGTTTGTATAAAGTTCAATTAGAAAGTTCTAGTAGGCAAACTGAAATTAATGACCAAGTTGTTATTAATTCACAGAAACTAAAAGAACAAATGGAATCCTTAGCAACAAATCTTTCTTCACTAAATGGAGTTTATGGAGGTATGTTATCTGCAATGTCTAAAAAAAATTAATTAGTTGATTGTTGACTAAATTATTAACCAAAAAAACTAATTAGAATGGCTTCAGGTAAACTTTCACCAAGGCAGAAAATGATTAACCTTATGTACTTAATTTTCATTGCTATGTTAGCAATGCAAATGTCTAAGGAAGTACTTTCTGCATTTGGTTATATGAATGAAAAATTAACAGAAAACAACATTACTACTTCAGCAAACAATGCTGCAACTTTAAATAATTTAGAAACAAAAGCGCAAGAGCAACCAGAAAAATATGCATCCTTGTATGCTACTGCAAAAAAAGTTGATGAATTATCTAAAACATTTAATGATTATTTAGCTGTTAAAAAAGAATTTTTCCTTGCAAAAGTTGAAGACCCTACTAACTATGAAGCAATGGATAATGCTAATATTGGAACAGAATACTTTTTTGAAGGAGATGGTGTAACAAAAGAAGGACAAGGATTTTTAGATCACATTAATAATTATAAAAATGAGATCGTTAAGTTAATAGGTGAGAATAATCCGCTAATTCAAAATATAAATAAACGATTTGATACTTCACCACAAGACACAGAAGATGGTAAAGAACCTTGGCTAATGAATAGATATGAAGGATTTCCTTTAGTATCCTACGTTACCAATTTTACGTCTATGCAATCAGATATTAAAACTACGCAATCTGAAATTTATGGAACGCTTTTAGGTGGGCAATTAGAGAGTGATGTTTCCATGTCTAATTACAAGACTATTTTAATTCCTGAAAAATCAGCGTTTTTTCAAGGTGAAAATTTTAAAGGAAAAATAGTGCTAGGACGTTATGATGCTTCATTAAAACCAGAAAAAGTAGTGGTAAATGGAATAGAGATTAAAGAAATTAAAGATGGTGGAGCAGAACTTAATTTCCCAGCAGGAGCAGTCGGTGAGAGAGTAATTAAAGGAAAGTTTGTTTTTATGGAAAATGGGAAACCTGTTGAAATTGAAATTAACAGTTCTTATGCCGTAATTCCAAAACCAAATAGTGCTGTAATATCTGCAGATAAAATGAATGTTGTATATAGGGGAGTGCCAAACCCAATGACAATTTCAATACCTGGAATACCTGATAATTTAGTTAATGCAAATGGTGTTGGGCTGAAAAGAGCCACAGGTTCAGGTAAATATATAATGACGCCTAGTACAGGAAAAGAAGTTAAAATTAGTGTTACAGGTAAAATGCCTGACGGACAAACAGTTAGTACTTCTCAGAATTTTAGAATTAAGGATATTCCTTCGCCAAGTGGAAGTATAAGAAAGCAAATGGGTTATGTTAAGATGCCTAAATCAAGTTTGGAAAAATCAACGGTTAGTGCAATATTACCCGATTTTGATTTTGATTTAGTACTTAATACCTCTGGTTTTACTGTAAAAGTACCAGGTCAAGGAGCTGTTGTAGTTAAAGGAAATAGAATGGACGCTCAAGCTAAAAAAGCAATTGCAAAAGCTAAAAGAGGTGATGTTGTTACAATATTTGATATAAAATCATCGTTAGCAGGGAATACAGCTTATAAAATTAAAAAGGCTTCAGCAGTAAGTATTGAAATACAATAAAATAAAATTTAAATGAGAAATAAGATACATATTGGAATTTTTATCTTAGCATTTTTGCTATTTAATTCAATATACGCTCAATCAAATTTATTGAATGCGCAAAAACCTTCTGATATTGGTGTGAAAACAGCAGAGCAACTAGCTGTTGATAATGATAAACCATTAGAGTACGGCTATATAGATGATAGAGATATTTTATGGTCTAAAGTTGTTTGGGAATATATTGATTTAAATGAACGTATTAATTTACCTTTTTATTATCCAGTTGATACTACGAGTATTTCTGGAAATAGACGTTCTTTATTTGATACGTTACTAAGAGGTATTAAGAAAGGAGCAATTACTGAAGTTTATGACGATTCTTATTTTGCAGCTAAAATGACTAAAGTTGAAATAAATAGTAAACTGTATAGGATTGATACCACGGAGGCAGGTATTGATGAATTAAATGCAGGAGCAACTAATATTGATGAATATATTGACAAAATTAACTTAACATCTCAAGATATTGAAGGGTTTAAAATTAAAGGGCTTTGGTATTTTGACAAACGTCAAGGAGAATTAAAATATCGTTTACTTGCTTTAGCACCAGTAGCTCCAGATATTCAAGTTATGGGAAGAGAAGATATGGATATTTCTGAACAATTACCATTGTTTTGGGTTTGGTTTCCAGATGCAAGGCAAACACTTCATGAAATGAAAGTTTTCAATCAAAAGAATTCGGCGTATCCAATTTCATTTGACCATTTGTTAAATGCTAGAAGATTTAACTCTATTATTTATAGAGAAGAAAATATTTATGGGAATAGAGACGTTGCTCAGTATGTAAAAGGAAATGCATTATTTCAAGTAATAGAATCTAATAAAATTAAAGAAGAAATTAGAAATAAAGAATTGGATATGTGGAATTACTAAATAGTTCTTTAATATAAAACAAAAAAACTCTTGCATATTGCAAGAGTTTTTTTGTTTTATAGCCTAAATTTGTGGTATGCAAGTAGATTATATAATTGTTGGCTTAGGGTTAGCTGGTTTAGCTTTTACAAAAGAGTTAGACAACAATAAAAAATCCTTTATAGTTTTTGAGGATAATTCTCAAAATTCTTCAATTGTTGCTGGTGGAATGTATAATCCAGTAATTTTAAAACGATTTACACCCGTTTGGAATGCAATTGAACAATTAGAAATTGCAGTACCCTTTTATGCAAAATTAGAGAAGCAATTCAATAAAAAATACAACTTTCCAGTTAATATTTACCGCATATTTAAATCGGTTGAAGAACAAAATAATTGGTTTATTGCCTGCGATAATCCATTGCTTTCAAATTATATGGTTCCTCAAATAATTAACAAAAAGTTTGAAGGTGTTTTAGCGGATAATGGTTTTGGAAAATTAACCAATACAGGAAGAATTGATACCAAGAGTTTACTGGAAGATTATAAAAGTTATTTAGCAGATAGAAACCTATTAAAAAATGAGAGTTTTGATTACGATGAATTAAAAATAAATGATGATAATGTTGCATACAAAAATATAAAAGCAGCAAAAATTATTTTTTGTGAAGGCTTTGGATCGACAAAAAATCCGTTTTTTAATTACTTACCTATGCAGGAAGCCAAAGGAGAGTTAATCATTATTCATTCACCTAAATTAAATGTAGATTTTTTAATAAAGGCATCGGTATTTGTGCTTCCGTTGGGTAATAATTATTTTAAAGTGGGAGCAACATTTAATTGGAAAGATAAAACAAACCTTCCAACCGAAGAAGGAAAGCGAGAATTGACTACTAAACTAGAATCGTTTATAATTGTTCCTTATACAATTATTGAGCATACAGCAGGAATTAGACCAACCGTAAAAGATAGAAGACCTTTGGTAGGAAAGCATCCAATACATCAAAATTTAGCTATTCTAAATGGTTTGGGTACTCGTGGTGTTATGATTGCTCCAATAGCAGCGAAAGCATTATACAATTATTTAGAAGAAAATGTAGCATTAGATAACGAGATTTCTATTGCTCGTTTTCAATAGTTTTAGTTGGATTAGCTTCATAAGACACAAAAAAATTAATCCAAATGATGCGTGAAAGACGAATGGTAATTGGAGCTGTTAAAATTAACAGCACTACGATAGGAATAAAACTTTGAAGTAAATTTAAATTAAAAACCAATGTTGATATTACAAAAGTGACTATTGAAAGTCCAACAGTTAGCCCATAATTAACATACATTGCTCCATAAAAAAAAGACGGTTCCATCATATATTTAAAACCACATTCAGAACAGTTTTTATGCATTTTAAATGCATTATGAAGTTTAAAAATATTTTTTTCAACCATAAAATCACCTTCATGACATTTTGGGCATTTATTAAATAAAATGCTATATAATTTCGATCCTTTTTTTAAGATTTTCATTAAATTTGTTATTAGGACTCTTTTTTTAAAATAAAAAACTTTAATTCAGTACCAAACTTATTTATAGTAAGTTTGCATCTTTATATAAAAAACACAAATTTACATTAAATTACAAAATACAAATGCTTAACGTACATAATTTAACGGTTTCTTTTGCCGGTTCCGATTTGTTTTCAGGAATTACTTTTAAATTAAATAAAGGAGATAGAATTGGTTTAATTGGAAAAAATGGAGCGGGAAAATCTACCTTACTAAAAGTTCTTTCAAAAGATATTGAAAGTACAAGTGGTACAATGGCTTTTGATAAAGAAGTGCGTATTGGTTTTTTGCGTCAGGATATAGATTTTGTTGAAGGAAGAACAATTTTAGAAGAAGCGTATCAAGCTTTTGAAGAAATTAAAGAAATAGAAATCAAGCTAGATAAAATAAATCAAGAATTAGCAGATAGAAGAGATTATGAAAGTGAATACTATCATGATTTAATGGTTGATTTAAATGATTTTACGCATAGATACGAATTACTTGGCGGCTATAATTATCAAGGTAACACAGAGAAAATATTACAAGGTTTAGGTTTTCAAAGAGAAGATTTTGATAAATTAACAAATACTTTTTCTGGGGGATGGAGAATGCGTATTGAATTGGCAAAGTTATTATTGCAAAATAATGATATTTTATTGTTAGATGAGCCAACAAACCATTTAGATATTGAATCTATTATTTGGTTGGAAAATTTTTTAAAAGTGTATGCCGGTGCCATTGTTTTAGTATCGCATGATAAAATGTTTTTAGACAATGTTACCAATAGAACTATTGAAATTTCTTTGGGTAAAATTTACGATTATAAAAAACCATATTCTCAATTTTTATTATTGCGTGGAGAAATAAAGGAAAAGCAATTACAAGCACAAAAAAATCAGGAGAAAGAAATTAAAGCAACTCAACTTTTAATAGATAAATTTAGAGCCAAGGCAAACAAAGCAACCATGGCTCAATCTTTAATAAAAAAATTAGATAAAGTAGAGCGTATTGAAGTAGATGATGATGACAATGCGGTGATGAATATTCGGTTTCAAATTTCAAAAGAACCTGGAAAAGTAGTTGTTGAAGCTGAAAATCTTTCAAAGAGTTATGGAGATAAGCATGTGTTAGAAAATGTAGATTTACTTATTGAAAGAAATAGTAAAATTGCTTTTGTTGGTCAAAACGGACAAGGGAAATCTACTTTGGCAAAAATTTTAGTAGGAGAAATTCCCCATGGAGGCCATTTAAAATTAGGACACAATGTGCAAATAGGATATTTTGCTCAAAATCAATCGGAATATTTAGAGCCAGAACAAACGGTGTTGGAAATTATGGAAAATGCTGCCACAGATGGTAACAGAGCTAGAGTTAGAGATATGCTAGGCTCCTTTTTATTTGGTGGTGATGCGGTTGATAAAAAGGCTAAAATGTTGTCGGGTGGTGAAAGAAATAGATTGGCATTATGTAAATTGCTATTAGCTCCATTTAATGTTTTAATCATGGATGAACCAACAAACCATTTAGATATTGCTTCAAAAAATGTATTAAAACAAGCACTTAATAAATTTGATGGTACACTTATTCTGGTTTCGCATGATAGAGATTTTTTACAAGGATTGGCAAGCACCGTATATGGTTTTAAAGATAAAGTGATTAAAGAATATTTAGGAGATATCGACTTTTTCTTGGAACAACACCAACTTGAAAATTTAAGAGAGGCAGAAAAGAGAACTATAATAGCAAAAAAACCAGAGACTTCTAATAAATCAGAATATAAATTATCCAGAGAAGAAGAAAAAGAGTTAAAAAAATTAAAGAATCAGTTGTCTAAAATTGAAAATCAAATAGATAAATTGGAAAAAGAAATCTCTGAAATGGATGTGGATCTAGCGGAAAACTTTGAAGTAACTTCTGTAAAACCTAACTTTTTTGAAAACTACAAAGTAAAAAAACAAAAAGTAGAAAAATTGATGGAGGAATGGGCTATAATTGAAGAAAAAACAGAGAATTGTTCTTAGCAACTAAAAATAGTAGCATTCAACAAATTTATTTTTCTGAAATAAATGATAAAGAGATTTCTCTTTTTATAAAGCGTGAAGATGAATTGCATCCCTTTATTTCGGGGAATAAGTATCGGAAATTAAAATACAATTTAACGGAAGCTTCTAAACAAAATAAAGATACATTATTGACTTTTGGAGGTGCTTATTCTAATCATATTGCTGCAACTGCAGCAGCAGGTTTTGAACATAATTTTAAAACCATTGGAATTATTAGAGGTGATGAATTGGCAACTAATTTAGAAGAAACTCTTAGAGATAATCCAACATTAAAATTTGCTTCTGAACATCATATGCAATTTCATTTTGTTTCAAGAAGTGCTTATAGAAATAAAAATACACCTGAATTTATAACGAATCTGAAAGAAAAATTTGGTAATTTTTATTTAGTTCCAGAAGGTGGAACAAATAAATTTGCAGTAAAAGGCTGTGAAGAAATTTTAACTAAAGAAGACTCAAAATATCATGTAATTTGTTCGTCTATTGGAACAGGTGGTACAATTTCAGGATTGATAAATTCTTCTGAAAACCATCAAAAAGTCATTGGATTTCCTGCTTTAAAAGGTGATTTTCTTCAAAAAGAAATTAAGAAATATGTACTAAGAAATGATAATTGGAGTTTAATTACCAACTATCATTTTGGAGGTTATGCAAAAATTTCAGAAGAATTAGTTACTTTTATCAATAATTTTAAAAGTGAAACTAATATACCTTTAGATCCAGTTTACACTGGAAAATTGTTATTTGGTATTGTAGATTTAATAAAAAAAGATTATTTTAAAAAAGGCACTAAAATTTTAGCAATTCATACAGGTGGTTTACAAGGAATTGATGGAATGAATTTAGTGTTAAAAAGCAAAAAATTAGCTCAAATAATATAATTTATGAAGTTGAATTATTTATTAATAGTACTGATAACCTTAGGTTTACTTTCAAGTTGTAAATCTAAGAAAAGTGCTATTAGAAAATCACACAAAAAGGAGGTTGTTATTTTGAAAACCAACCAACCAATAAATAATACTACAACTACTAGAAATAAAAATTCAGCAATTAAAAATTCTACATTAGATTATATTAAGGAGTATAAAAATACAGCAATGGAAGCTATGCGTAAGTATAAAATACCCGCTAGTATTACTTTAGCACAAGGAATCTTAGAATCTTCAAGTGGAAATAGCGAATTAACAAAAAAATCTAACAATCATTTCGGAATAAAATGCCATAAAGGTTGGGATGGAAAACGTGTTTATCATGATGATGATAAAAAGGATGATTGTTTTAGAAAGTACGAAGATCCTATAACTTCATTTAAAGACCATTCTTTATTTTTAACAAGTAGAACTCGTTATGCAAAGTTATTTAAATTAAAGGAAGGAGATTATGTGCGCTGGGCAAAAGGGTTAAGTGAAGCAGGTTATGCAACAGATAGACGATATCCTGCAAAATTAATTGCACTAATTGAAAAGTATGATTTGCATAAATATGATACTCAAGTTTTAGGAAAGTCGTACAAGAATACTGAAACCAATGAAGTACACAGTCATATTGTTGTAAAAGGAGATACGTTGTATTCAATTTCAAAAAAGTATAGCTTAACGGTAGACCAGCTTAAAAGTTTTAATGGATTAACTTCTAATGAGATTAGCATTGGGCAAAATTTAATTTTAATTAAATAAAAAAACGCTGCAATTAGCAGCGTTTCTCATTTAAAACTAGCAATCAAATCAAATTAAAACTAACTTCTATTCATTCCTTTTGGGTTTCCCATACCTTTTAAACTTTTTTGTTGGCAATTTTTAGGGCGATTGTTAAATTTTGCCATATTTTTATTTCCATTCTTCATTTTGCCTGAATTAAATTTCTCCCATTTTTCAAATTGTGTTGAGGTTAGAATTTTTTTCATGGCATTACTATGAAGTTGCATTCTATCTAATCGGCTACTTTTCAATTGAAACAATTCATCAGATGTTGGTGAGTTTCCAGCTTCTTTTCTTTCAATCATAGCTTTTCTCATTGCTTGACGAACTAATAGTTGATTTTTTTGTAATTCATAAACTGCTTCTTGCTGATTTTTGTCTAAATCAAGATTTAAAGTCATTCTTTTTGTTTGTAAAGTCGCTTGTTGTTCGGGTGTAAAATCACTTTTCCCTCCAATTTTATTTTTGTTCCCTTGTGCATTTATAGTTGTTGAAACTAAAAAGGCAATTACTAAAACCCCTACTATTTTTTTCATAATTATTATAATTTTATGTTGTTATACCTCTTTGACCATTAAAAATTTCAAAGGTTTAAAACGTTAACACTCATTAACCTTTGTTAACAGTTTTTGATGATTTTGATAAAATAATATGAATTACTTTATTTAGCGTATTTTTGCAAAATATGATGAATAAACTTTCAGATTGGTTACCTACCACTAATAAAGAGGTGAAACTTAGAGGATGGGAAGAATTAGATGTAATTCTTTTTAGTGGAGATGCCTATGTAGATCATCCAGCATTTGGGCCTGCTGTTATTGGTAGAATTTTGGAAAGTTATGGTTTAAAAATTGCTATAATTCCGCAGCCAAGTGTACATGATAATTTACAGGATTTTACAAAAATGGGTAAGCCAAGATTATTTTTTGGTGTTACTGCTGGTGAAATGGATTCAATGGTAAGTAATTATACTGCAAGTAAAAGGCAACGGGATAAGGATGCATATACTCCAAATGGAGATAAAGGATTTAGACCAGATTATGCAAGTATTGTTTATTCTAACATATTGAAGGAAAAATTTCCTGATGTGCCTATTTTAATTGGAGGTATTGAAGCTTCTCTTAGAAGAGTTACTCATTACGATTATTGGAGTGATGCCTTAAAAACGAATATTTTAACCGAATCTAAAGCCGATTTATTAGTATATGGAATGGGAGAACAACCATTGCGTGAAATTGTAAATCTGTTGCAAAAAGGCGTGCCATTTTCGTCCTTAAAAACAATAAATCAAACAGCATATTTAAAAGATAAAAAAGAAGAGCTTCCTAAAAATAAAAATTGGGATGAGGTTACTTTAAGTTCTCATGAAGATTGTTTGAAAAGTAAAAAAGTATTTGCTGCTAACTTTAAAATTGTTGAGCAGGAATCGAATAAATTGTATGGGGGTAGAGTTTTACAAAATGTAGGGAATTCAACGCTGGTAATTAATCCTCCTTTTCCAACAATGACTGAAAAGGAAATTGATGCGTCGTTTGATTTGCCTTTTACCAGATTACCGCACCCAAAATATAACAAGCGAGGACCAATTCCAGCTTTTGAAATGATTAAGTTTTCCATTAACATTCATAGAGGATGTTTTGGAGGTTGTAGTTTTTGCACTATCTCAGCACATCAAGGAAAATTTATAGCAAGTAGAAGTCAGGAATCTGTTTTAAAAGAAGTTGATAAAGTTGCTGAAATGCCCGATTTTAAAGGCTATTTATCTGATATTGGAGGGCCTTCTGCAAATATGTATAAAATGAAAGGTAAGGTTCAGGAAATTTGCGATAAATGTGTCGCTCCTTCTTGTATTTCACCTATGATTTGTCATAATTTAGATACATCTCATAAAGCACTAACAGAATTATATCAAGCAGTTGATAAGCATCCGAAAATAAAAAAATCTTTTATTGGAAGTGGAATTCGACACGATTTATTAGTTCCTGAATTTAATAAAAAAGCAGACCCAAAAGAGTTAGATGATTACACTGAGGAAGTAATGACTAAACACGTTTCTGGTAGATTAAAGGTTGCTCCTGAACATACTTCTGATAATGTGTTGAAATTAATGCGAAAACCTTCATTCTCTTATTTTCATAAATTTAAAGAGCGCTTTGATAAAATAAATATTCGTAAAAAGTTAAACTTACAATTAATACCTTATTTTATTTCAAATCACCCAGCATGTGAAGTTGAGGACATGGCAAACTTAGCAGCGGAAACAAAGGATATGGGATTTCAGTTAGAACAAGTGCAAGGTTTTACACCAACACCTATGACAGTTGCCACCGTAATTTATTATAGTGGTTATCATCCATATACACTTAAGCCTACACGAACCCCAAAAAGTAAGCAGGAAAAAGAAGATCAGCATCGATTTTTCTTTTGGTATAAAAAAGAAAATCAGCAATGGATTAGAAATACATTGTCTAAAGTAGGTAGGTTAGATTTATTGCAAAGATTACTTCCTGAAAACAATTCTTGGAAAAAAAATAAAGGAGTTAAAGCAAAAGATACGTTTAATGATACTGTAACTTTCACTTCAAGAAAGAAAAAGAAATTTAACAGCAAAAAGAAAAGAAAATAATTCAACAATATTCGTTTATAGCTATCAAATTATACCTTAATTTTGATGCGAAGTTTAAAAATCTATTAGAATGAAAAAGATTAGTCTATTTTTTTTATTGATCTCATCAGTAATTTTTGCGCAAACTAAAGTAAAAGTCGACTTAAGTAGTCCAAATTCAACAATTTATACACACATCTATTTTTTACAGCCAGATTCCTATGATCCGGAAAAAGCAGCAGCTACAATAGTTGGTTTTGAAGGTAAGGAAGCACAAGATATTGCTATTAAGTTGAAGAAAATATTAGATGGAAAAGGGCTGATGATTGATTTTACAAAAGTACCAACTGATTCAATGTATTCAGATTCAACTTTATTTAATAATGCTCATAAATATGTATTGTTTCCAAATAAAATTCCTGAAATTTATGTCGAAAAAACAGGAAAAAATTGGTATTATTCCTCAGAAACAATCTCAAAAATAAATGAATTATATAAAAGTACATTTCCTTGGCATACGGAAAAGTTAAAAAAAATGATGCCCGAACTTAGTCATAATAAACTATTTAATATTGAAATATGGCAATATTTAGGTTTACTACTATTAATGCTTCTAAGTATTGCTTTTTTTTATATACTTAAAAGAATTATTTTTTATGTTTTGCAGAAAATTCAATACATACTAATTCATAAAACAAGTGTAAATATTAAATTGGCTTTAAAAAAATTAACAAGACCCATTGTATTGTTAATATTAATTGGTTTTATAAAGGTTTTTATACCTTCATTATTACTTCCTTTAAATGTAAATACTATTTTGTTTTTGATATTAAACATAATGGTTACCGTATTTTGGATTTATGTATTCCTAAAATTGGTACAAGTAGTTATGAGCATTTATGCAGATTATGCAGAATCTACACACGGTAAATTAGACGACCAATTAGTACCCATTTTAGATAATTTTCTTACAGGAATAGTTATATTTCTTGGATTTTTAAAATTATTAACTCTTTTTGGGATTAAACCCGTAACTGTAATTGCAGGTGCCTCAATTGGTGGTTTGGCTGTTGCACTAGCATCACAAGATACCGTTAAAAATTTGATTGGAACAGTCATGATTTTTATTGACAAGCCTTTTCACATTGGTGATTGGATTGAAGCTGGAACCGTAATTGGCACCGTTGAAACTGTTGGGTTTAGATCAACTACAGTGAGGGCTGCCGATACTTCCGTATTCCAAATACCAAATAGCTCATTATCAGAAATGGTGGTAAACAATAAAGGTTTAAGAGCCTTTCGCCGTTATACCACTAATTTAGGATTGCGTTACGATACACCACCCGAATTGATTGATGCATTTGTAAAAGGAGTTCGTAAAATTATTGAAATTCACCCAGACACTCGTGATGATGCCTTTAATGTTGAGTTTACTGGCTTTGGAGATTCTTCTTTATTAATATTGGTAAATGTTTATTTTGTTGCTTTAGATTGGAATTTAGAGCAATCATCAAAACATAGTTTGCATATTAAAATTTTAGAATTAGCTAAAGAATTAGCTGTAGATTTTGCATTCCCTTCAACTACAGTAATGATTGAACAATTTCCTGAGAAAAAAGGTCTTGGAATTGATTATGACATTGAGAAAAAGAGATTGCAACAAATAATAGGAGCTATTAAGTAATGTAATTACTTCTTGAAGTTAAAAAAGGATACTTTTAAAAACCATTTTAAAAGTATCCTTTTTTATAAGACTATTTTAATTATAAATTGTTGAAAAATAAGTTGTTAAAATGGTGTTTACAACTCTTTTTTTGGTAACTTTATATTTCTTCTAGAATCCTCGATTTTAAAGGGTTTTAACCTGCTTTGTGAAAATAGTAAAACTTTCTTCAAATAATTGTACACTATTTTTAAATTAATTTCACTATTTTTATTATAATAATTGTACTATTTTTATGAATATCTCCTTTACTTATACAAGAATTAACAGAGGATATGTGAAGTTTCTCCTATCAGCTGTCACGATTTAGTAGGATGTTTCTTTCAAAACCAAAGAAGCGTCATTGCAGGGCAGAGCGTTAAAAAAATGTTTTGTAAACATTTTTAGTGACTGAGCCAGCTGGAGCGTTGGCATAAAAATAAAGCAATCTCATGATTAGAACTACAAAGTAAAAGATTAGTTCGTTGCTATCGCGCCTCGTAAATACGTGTTGCTTCAGTCATTGTGACTGAAATGAAGCAATCTCATGAATATTAGACCTACAAAATAACAAAGAATTGTCATCTCTGACTTGATTGGAGATTTGCCCATTCTAGGTATCCATGTTACTTAGTCATCCCTGAAAAAGTACTATTTCATCTAATTTATGGTATAAATATTTTTAGGGTATTGATTTATGGTATATAAAAACATCATTTTTAATTTAAAAAACATCCAAGAAATAGCTGCTTTAAGC
>Ga0316202_10000641_pt1 | contig 35020 bp, 31 predicted proteins | sample 3monrhotite_MG_FD_204934 | JGI IMG/M metagenome (GOLD analysis project Ga0316202, IMG submission 204934) | Microbial mat bacterial communities from mineral coupon in-situ incubated in ocean water Damariscotta River, Maine, United States -... | ecosystem: Environmental > Aquatic > Marine >...
ACTAATAAGTATTAACATTCAAATTATTAGCAACTGACACCAACTGAGAATCGATTAGTTTTACTGCTGTCTGTCATTCGAGAAAATCACCCTATTACTAGTTATTTTCTCACAGCGTGTTCAAAATCAAATAGGCGTATAGCTACTACTGCAAAGTTCTTTATGATTCAGGTGTGATTTGGTTAAGGTATGGCTGTCCTGATGTGTTGCTCACAGCGTGTTCAAAATCAAATAGGCGTATAGCTACTGCTGCAAAGTTCTTTATGATTCAGGTATGATTTGGTTAAGGTATGGCTGTCCTGATGTGTTGTATAGCTACTACTGCAAAGTTCTTTATGATTCAGGTATGATTTGGTTAAGGTATGGCTGTCCTGATGTATCATTATCGTTACCAATCAGAGCGGTTTGGGTCATTCGACGTTGGTTAGCAACAAGTGGTAAAGCTGCAGGTGCTGATCATTCAATTAGTCTGTATCGAAAAAAATTAAAAGCTTATGCAATGTCACGTAGAAAGGTTGGTAATTTGGTTACATTGACAGAAAAGGAACTAGGGTGAGTAGATGAGTACTGACTGTTAACCTATTCAAATCTATATCTCAGGTACAACGGTTTTTAGGTGCTCATATAGAGGTGTATAATTTATTCAACTTAGGACGTCATTGTATCTCTGCTAGTAATTATAGAATGTTGCGAAGTAGGGCATTTGCGTCTTGGAAAAGTGTGACCGAAATTTGAATTAGAAATAGTGTTGGACTTTGCTATTTTGAAAAGTTAACTTGTCAATACCGTTTTTGGGTGCTCATGCAGAAGTGTATAATTTATTTAACTTAGGACGTCATTATATATCAGCAAAGAATTATCGGATGTTACGAAGTAGGGCATTTGCGTCCTGGAAAAGTGTAGCTGCAATTTGAAATAGAAATTCAGTTGGACTTTGTTGTGTTCAGAAGTTAACTTGTCAGTACCGTACGAAAGTATTCCTTAAATAAGATTGAACTAATGTCCAACCTTATTTCTGTAATTTATTCTATAGATTATTTACTACTAATATTAATTATTTAGTAGACTTTTCTTTAGAATCATCTACAGCTGTTTTTTCTTTAGCTTGTAAAAGGTTCTCTTGTGTAGTCTGCTCATGGCGGATTTGAAGCCTATATACCTCTATAGACTGGTCTTCTTTGTTGTCCCAGTACTCGCACATAGGGTATGGTGAGCAACGATCAGGTGTGGGTGAGGGTGATTGCGATGGATTTGTTGCATCATCATCACTAAAAACACTCTGTGAGCTTAAGAGACTGATTGCAATACAACTAGTTAATATTACTTGTTTCAATAAACGACTACTATTCCTAAATTCCATGATTTAACTTCTCCATAAATTTTTTTATTAAACGTAAATGCCAATTACATGGCATTAAAAAATTTTAAGGAGTATGTAATTATCCTGAAAGTGAAAAAATATGAATAAATCTAAAGAAAATTTAAATCGTTAAGTTTATTGGCTAATTGAATTGAGTACCTTCGAGATTTGTATCGTTTAGGCGCCGGTCAGCATAAAATATCTGCTTATATTTATGATAAATCGAAAAATGAATCGATGAGATATCCATTAATTCAATCGAATACTTAGTCCCAATGTCATGTCTAAACAGCTTTTTACCATTAATAGTGTCTATTGCGTAGTAGACACTATTTTCTACAATATCAAACTGATTAGCATAATTAACTGATTCTAACCTTATTCCGGTATCAATTTCTGAATCTAGACCTGTTCTTTTCATAAGAGCTTTATCTGTGACTCTCAAATAATAATAGCAGTTTATTTGTTGGCAAGGTTTGGCTAGATAACCTTCTGTTAGCACGGTTTCTAGATTAAAATTATCTAAAGATCGTTTCTCGATAAACCATCGATTATCTAACTTGTAGGTATAGTACAAAAATTTGCTATCCTTACCAAATTCAGGGTCTATATAGCTTTTTTCATCGCCTTTAATAGTATATTCAATAGTACCTCTTTTACTATTCATTAAGAAGATTGTTGCGTTTAATGTATATGCGATGTAATCCGCATCTGGTGAAATTGCTAGGTGCCTTATGTCCTCAGAGTTATTGAAATTTGTAATTTGTCTAAGCTTTCCTGTAGGCTCGTTGAGCCAAATTTGGCTTATTCCTGTTCTATCTGATAAGAATGCCTTTGCTCCTGTTCTTTGTGCAATGACCAACATAGTATCTGTGCCTGATGAGTTTATAACATCTTCAGTTTTAGTTTTTGCATATAAGGAATGCTGTACTATATCTGATTTAATGAAGTCTCCTTGCATAAAGCCGATATTATTGTCATCAATTAGGAAAGGTGAATAGATTGGATATCTCGTATTTAATATCTGTTTTATTTCATTAGTATTAATGTCTACTAAACTTAATGTAGTAATACTATCTTTTACAATTATGTATGGGTTATCTGATTCCGCCCAATCTATGTTAAAAGGTTGAGTTGGTAGTGATATGTGCTTGGAAAACTCTTGACTTGATTTGTCATAGGTATAAATATCTGTTTTTGAGTAACCGATATTACGAAGAAAAGCTAATTTTTGTAAGGGTTGTGAATATACTAACGCTAAATCACCTGCTCCGTTGCCGGTTGGTTGAGTAATGATTTTCTCTTCATTTGATTCTATATTTCTAAGTTTTATAGAAACAGGACTTAAACTACTGTCCTTACTTGAATAGTAAAAATTATTATTGTCTTGCCAGGTAAAATACACAGTAAATAGATTAGGGAGTAAGGTCGCGATCACACTGGTATTTTCTAATTGATATGTATTCCAATTAATTTCTGAAATCCTAATCTCATTAATACTATCGCTATAGACGTGATATAGAATTTTATTTCCTGAAGGCGAAAACTTTGCATTGATATGATTAGCATTTTCAAGAGTTAGTTGTTTATACTCTTCTTCGTGGCGAAACTTTAGTGTCAGCTGCCAATATGCATTATCCGTATTGGCTTTATGTGAAAAAAGAAAATATTTCTTATCCTTGCTTGTAGTTCCAAAAAGTTCTTGTCCTTTCAGGCTTGTTAGGGGGTAAGGTAAGTTGGTTTGTTTATACTCATTTTTCATACTAATCTGAGAAACAACAGCGATAATCACTATAACAAAAAATGACGATAAAGCCTCCCAATAGCGTTTAGAAATCTTATTGCTACTGCCTAAAGGAGCAATAAACTGGTAGCCGTGCTTTTGATGAGTTCGAATATATCTAGGATTTCTTGCAGAATCCCCCAATATTTTTCTAATTGTTTTTATGTACTGGGTTAGAATTGCCCCATCTACTACTCGCTCAGATGCGACATATTTTAAAAGCTCATCACGGCTTATAATTCGGTCTGAATTTTCATATAGGTAGATTAGTAACTTAGCTTCTGTATTAGTTAGTTCAGGAAGAGTTTTTGTGCCGTCTAGTGATAGCTCATAAGTAATAGGATTAAATAAGAATGCCCCAAGTTTAATAACATCCTTTTGTCTCATCATAATTCAAAATTACTCATTTAATCGAAGTTTTAGTTTAAGCTTGATTTATACTAACTAGAAACTATACACAATTGTAGTGTACCTATGATTCAATCTAATTCAATACTATATAGTATAAATGAGGATATTCTAATCCTACAAAATAGCCAACTATAACGATTCACATATTTTCACATAAATTCACTTCCAATTAATCATGTGAGTGAATGATTATATGGATTAATCGCTATTTCCAAATTTTACCATATGATAGCGATTATTAAGTGATAAGCGAATGGTCTTCTCTTAAGATTAACTTGATAGTTGAACTTCGTTATACCCCAACAATACTATAGAAGAGAGTTGTATATGAATAGAATTAAAAAGGTCTTTCTTGCGGTTGTATTATCAGTTATATCAACAACCTCAGTATTCGCTATGAGTTGTACGTGTACGAGTGGAGATATGATTATAACATTTAAACCTGATGGAACTATTCAGATGAGTTGCTCAAATGGTGGAAGAGTTAAATGTACTTTCCCAAGTGTACCATCTACATAATCTAATAAATGTTTAAAGCAAACTCCTCATGAACTAGTTTAAACACAAGTTCTTGAGGATATTTGCTTATTTAATGGAAAGGTGCATTCATGCGTATAAAAATATTAATAACACTTCTTTTATTGAGCTTTGCTTTAGTATATTTGAATAAAGAACTTAACCCTAGATTGATACCACATGATAGTAGTAATCTAACTGAAAAGGCATCAACTGATAACATTGAAAAGGCACCAACATTATATAGTCCTCCTATGGGTATTACATTAGATGAACAAAAGATGCCAGTGGAAAATCATCTTATAGCAACTAAAGAAGAAAGGGTTAATTCAAATTATCAAGTTGTTAATCCTCCATTTACCGATGATGAGTTGAGAACAACAGAAGATATCGAAAAGCAATTTCTCTCAGCAAATAATGACCTTAAACAGAATGGTTTAGCAAGAGCTTTTAGTTATCCTAAATTTAGTGAGCTTTTATATAAGATAAATGAGATCCCAAAGTCATCTGAAGACTACAAACAAGAGTTACAGTTAAGAGAATGGGTTGATAACAAAATCAGTTCAGGGAACCACTATGAAAATTATGCTTGTACTGGTCGATTGTGCTTTCTGGAATTAAGTAATATCGATAACATCAATAAGGATGACTTAGAGAGTATAAGTGATTTTGGTAATTATATTAGTTTCATGAATTATATAAATGATGAGAATTTACAAGGAACATTCAGAGCAATCTATGTGAAGACAGATGATATATCTACTTTAACAATTGATAAAATGTAGTGCTTTTAATGTTCAATTGTACTGACGATGGTACTGACATATATGGTCACCTCCCGTATTGCAGCATCTAATATTTGATTAACAGGGACAGGATTGCTGTCATATATTCGGTCTCTGATGAAGTATACTTACTTCGGACCTCGATGTATTCCGCGCATAGTGTCCTAATCAAATTATCAGTATCACAGGAGGTATACTGGACAGCCATCTTTTAAAGCAACATACGAGACAGCAATACTTAACACTCAGGTATACTGAACCTAAAATTCAGTTCAGTTCGATTCGTGGGGTATTCAGCCGGCCAAAGGCGTCATATTGTTATGTTTTGTGCAATTTCTACCAATCAACACTGACGATAAATACAGCAAGTCCCACGGACCAATTCACACCATACCATACACCACTTTTTACACCCCCGCGCAGCTCCACCCTAAAGCTTCAAAGCCACGAATACTGCAGGATTGAGTAAATTAGATATACCCTAAGTAACCAAATAATCCTTGGCTAGCTGGCTCAGATTATTGGAGGGTATAACCTGATTTTACAAAAACCACGATTTATGCGGGCTTAGAAACTAAAAAGCCCCATACTTTTGCAAGTATGAGGCTTCTAATTTGGCTCCCCGAGCTGGGCTCGAACCAGCGACAAACGGATTAACAGTCCGTTGCTCTACCAACTGAGCTATCAGGGAATAGAGTTCAATAGAACGGCGCGAATAATAATACCTTTAGCGGTCTCGGTCAACCATTCTTAGTAAGATTTTAAGTAAAAATCCAATACTTTGCTTACCAGCTTCGGAAATGTTCGGAATTGAGGTCCAAAGGCTGATAGAATGGTCGTTTGGCAGAAACAAAGGCAAGCTGGTAAAAGATGAAGGCGACACAAAAACTACCGACCAAGCGATTTGAGTTAGTCTCCGACTTTAAACCATCCGGCGATCAGCCGACAGCAATCGCTGAACTCATCGATGGCCTAGATTCTGGGCTGGCTCATCAGGTATTACTGGGTGTAACGGGTTCGGGTAAAACCTTCACAGTGGCTAATGTCATTGCTGAGACACAACGTCCTGCGATATTTCTGGCGCCAAATAAAACGCTAGCCGCTCAGTTATACGGAGAGATGAAAGAGTTCTTTCCCAACAATGCGGTCGAATACTTTGTTTCTTATTACGATTACTACCAGCCTGAGGCCTATGTAGCAGCCTCTGATACCTTTATTGAGAAAGATGCCTCTATCAATGACCATATTGAACAGATGCGTCTCTCGGCAACCAAGAATATGCTTGAGCGTAATGACACCATTCTGGTGTCCTCAGTCTCCTGCATCTATGGTCTGGGTGATCCTAAGTCCTATCATGGCATGGTAATTCATATGCAACGCGGTGATCAGATGGATCAGCGGTATCTTCTGCGTCGTCTAGCGGAATTACAGTACACTCGAAATGATGTAGAGCTCTCTCGTGCTAATTATCGGGTTAGAGGGGATGTAATCGATATATTTCCAGCCGAGTCAGAACGTGAAGCCATTCGCATTGAGCTATTTGATGAGGAAATTGAGGCGCTGTCTTACTTTGATCCACTCACTGGTGAAATCATTCGTAAGATGCCTCGTATCACGATTTACCCTAAGAGCCACTATGTTACTTCTAGACAAACCATCTTGGACGCCATTGAAGAAATTAAGGTTGAGCTTAAAGAGCGATTAGAGCAGTTACGAAGTAACAACAAATTACTAGAGGCGCAACGACTCGAACAACGCACCCGTTTCGACATCGAGATGATGCAGGAGCTTGGTTATTGTTCAGGAATTGAAAACTATTCACGCTATCTATCCGGCAAGCTTCCGGGAGAAGCTCCACCAACGCTATTAGATTATTTGCCAGCTGATGCTCTATTGTTTGTGGATGAGTCGCACGTGACGATTCCTCAGGTTGGTGGCATGTATAAGGGCGACCGTTCGAGAAAGGAAACCCTTGTTGAATATGGATTTAGATTACCTTCAGCACTAGACAATAGACCACTGCAATTTAAAGAGTTTGAAGACCGTGCTCCACAGATGGTTTTGATATCAGCAACACCGGGTGCATGGGATCTGGAACACGGCGACCAAACCGTAGAGCTAGTAGTTCGTCCCACCGGCCTGATAGACCCAGAAGTAGAAATTAGACCCGTAGGTACCCAGGTCGATGATTTGCTTTCAGAAATCCATAAGCGCACCGGGAAGGGCGATAGAGTACTGGTGACGACACTAACCAAGCGAATGTCTGAAGATTTAACGGATTACCTTTCAGAGCATGGCGTTAGGGTTCGTTACTTACACTCAGATATTGATACTGTGGAGCGTATGGAGATCATTCGCGATCTCCGGTTAGGTGTATTTGATGTACTGGTTGGTATTAACCTACTTCGTGAAGGCCTAGATATGCCAGAAGTTTCTTTGGTGGCGATATTGGATGCCGACAAAGAAGGCTTTCTACGTTCTGAACGCTCATTGATTCAGACCATTGGTCGAGCGGCTCGTAATATTCGAGGTAAGGCAATACTTTATGCCGATCGTATTACAGGTTCAATGGAGAAGGCCATCAGTGAAACCGATCGTCGTCGTGAACTACAGAGAAAGTACAACAAAGAACATGGGATAACCCCAAAATCTATCATCAAAAAAGTTTCTGATGTGATGGAACATTCAGGTGAAGGCTATAAGGCCAGTAAAGAACGACGTAGGAAGGTAGCCGAGGCAACCAAGAAATATCGAATTAAAGACACTACGGATATGGCTCAAACAATCGAAAAGTTAGAAAAGCAGATGTACGAAGCGGCTAAGAACCTAGAATTCGAGCAAGCGGCTTCGATTCGAGATACAATTGAAGGCTTGAAAAACGAAGTGCTTAAGTCAGGTAACTATTAGGCAAAAACCTTAGAAAACTGCTTGCGAGATAGGGCTTAAAGTGATAATTTACGCGCCTGCTTGATAACTAGCAACAATAGTCGCGTAGCTCAGTTGGTTAGAGCGCTACCTTGACATGGTAGAGGTCGGTGATTCGAATTCACTCGCGACTACCACTTTCCTTCCCAGAGACCTCCATAATCAACCATTAAGTCAGTAATATCAATGGTTTTGGAGATTTATTATAACACTAGTGTCCATAGTTAGCCATTGCTATCTACCCCCAAACTGGGGTATAAGTAGGGGTATATTCTTTAAGTTATATTCGTATACCCCCATACTAAGGATACTTAATGGCTTTAACCGACACAAAAGCAAGAACCGCAAAGCCTAAAGAGAAACAATATAAGCTCTATGATGAAAAAGGGCTTCTACTTCTCGTACATCCTAATGGCTCAAAGTACTGGCGCTATAAATATAGGTTTAACAAAAAAGAGAAGTCACTTGCTTTAGGCGTATATCCAGAAGTAACTTTAAAAAAAGCACGGGCAAGAAGGGATGATGCGCGTGAACTTTTATCAGATGATATTGATCCAGGTTTGAATAAACAGATACAAAAGACAGCTTCATCAGAAGCGTCTGAGAATAATTTCAAACGAATAGCCGAAGAATGGGTTCTAAAAAAGCAAGCGGTTTGGTCTCCAGAACATCTTAAACGAATCAAAAGAATTTTGAATAAAGATTTATTTCCATGGATTGGTAATAGGCCGATTAATGATATTACCGCCCCCGATTTACTTGCCATACTAAGACGAATTGAAGATAGAGGTGCTGTTGTAACCGCCAAACGTACTAGACAAGTAGCTGGTATGGTCTTTCGATATGGCGTTGCGCTTGGAGTTACTGAACGCGATCCCTCTCATGATCTCAAGGATGCGTTAACAGCACATGTAACTAAGCATAGAGCATCAATTACTGAACCTAAAGAAGTTGGCCCATTAATTAAGGCGCTTGATGGCTACCAAGGAACGCCAGTTGTAAGGGCGGCACTTAAACTAGCTCCGTTAACATTTGTGCGCCCTGGTGAATTACGACACGCAGAGTGGAGTGAAATTAATTTTGATAATGCTGAGTGGCGGATTCCGGCTGAACGTATGAAGATGAAAAGTGATCATATTGTTCCTCTGAGTAAGCAGTCATTAGATATACTTAAGGAGATTTACCAATTAACCGGGCATCGAGATCATGTATTTCCTAATGCTCGTTCACCTAGAAGGTCTATGAGTGATAATGCTGTCCTCGGCGCCTTAAGAAACCTAGATATTCCAAAAGAGAAAATGTCAGGCCATGGATTTAGAGCAATGGCTAGAACTATCTTAGATGAAGTATTGAAATTTCCACCAGACTGGATCGAACATCAACTCGCCCATGCGGTTAGGGATGTTCATGGTAGAGCATACAATAGAACAGCTCATCTTGAAGGTCGTAAGAAAATGATGCAAGCGTGGGCTGATTATTTAGATAAGTTAAAAGTAGAAAAAAACTTATAGGAGTTATTGTGAGTGTTCAAAATAGCGGATTATTTAATGGATTAAGACTTTTAGAATTCTTGGAAACCAGAACCAGGCATATACCACTTGATGACATCATGTATAAATGGGGGCAATTCCCACCTATTTATAACCAGACAGATAAAAAGTTTCAAATAATATCAACTGGAGCGAATAAGGTTCCAGAACACCATTCTCTGTTAAACGATGAAATGGTTGATTTTATTTCAGCAATGAAAACATTAAGGAGAGCAAATCGTTTTTCAGCTTCTCAGACTCTATTAAAAGAATTCAACTCACGATTCAGAAGAGTCAATATAGAAGATTTAAGTTTAGTTGATATTGAAAATTCGGCAAATGAAGCGATAGATATAATAAACAATTCAGGTGGTGTAATTTTTAAGTGGCTTGATAGTCATGATGAATTCCATAAAGCATATAATCTAATGAAAAAGAAAAAATATAGTATTCTTGTGCCGGATAAACTAATGCAAAGTCAGAATTACAAATTGAGTAAAGACAAGCTAATGCTTTTTATAGAAATGGTGGTTGAGACTATTTATGAATATTTTGAGTTATCATATCACAATGTAAAAGTACCTAGTGAGCGAGCGCAACGGTTATCCAATCAACTCCGTGATGAACTAATTAATAGTGGCTCTATGACAACAAACTCATTAACCAAAGAATTAGATAAAGTTAATAACATGCAAGAATACCGTAGAACTCCCATATCAAATGTTAAAAAGAAAATGAAAGCGCTGGAAAAAGAGATAACATTTTTAATAGGTAAAAAAATGAGTAGCAAATTTAGTTTTGACAGTGCAACTAAAGGAAGACCGTATCCAGATGTAGTAATACTGCTTGTCGCTCTTTTTGGATATGAGTTAAGCATGAAACAAGCCAATAGGCATTTAAGTCAGTATGATGACGTCGACACCATCTAAATGAGATGCAATGCATTTTACTAACTAATTATTCCTAAATAATTCTTCAGCATGACATTTACATTTAAATTCCACTATAAATGTCATGATATATTTTTTAAAAAGCAACCATAATCACCACTGTTAACTAATAGTCAATAACAGAGGTGTATGTATGACAGTTCAAATGAATCAACGAATCCTTCGCTGGCCTGAGACAATAAAACGTGTTGGGCTTTGTAGAAGTCAAATTCATAACCTTATAGCTGATGGTCGTTTCCCACATCAAATCAAATTATCCGAAAGGGCTAGTGGCTTTTTGGAAGAAGAAATTAATGATTGGATAAACAGTCGAGTTAAAGTGTCTAGAGGTGAATTATGAATACGATGATTCAACCAAATACTAAAACGCACATGATCTTGGAATACTTTTCTAAGGGCAATAAGTTAAATAGGTTCCAGGCTGAAAAAATGGGGGAACACACCTTAAACTCAAGTATTTCTTATATTCAAAAAAGTTATGGTTTGAATTTCAAAAGACAACGTATAGATATTCCTAATCGGTTTGGAGGAACGACTTCTGTGTGTGAATACTGGTTAGATGATCAGAGCCTAGATATGGTAATTAAATTGCTATCACTAAAGAAAAAGCCCACTCAGGACTAACCGAAGCAGGCTTTCAATACTTAGCTAGTGGTCACGTTTGGCGACACAGCCACTAGCTACAAGTACAGGATAACACAATGAGCTCATATTCTAAATCAAAAAGCCGTGGCAGCGGTTCAGCTGGCTTTGCTGGCATCCCCAGAGAGGTTATGAAGCATCCCGATTATATTGCTCTCAAACCGAGTGCCAGAAGCCTTCTACAAGAGCTAGCGTTCCAGTATAAAGGAAAGAATAACGGCGATCTCACTTTAGCTATGAATGTGCTTAAACAGAGAGGGTTTAATTCACCTAGTACCGTCCACAAAGCTAAGAAGGAATTATTAGCAGCAGGAATGATAGTAGTCACAAGGCAAGGTCAATTTATTAACCCTGGAGGTGTATGTGCTTTGTATGCTCTCACCTGGCAACCTATTGATGAATGCCAAGGGAAATTAGATCGCAAATCAACGAGCAAACCAACAAGAAGTTTTAAGCATGATAAAAACAAATAGCCTTGTACAGAAACTGTATCGACTCGCTACAGAAACTGTATCGATGGACTCTAAATTAAGTGTGAAATTATGCAATTTTAGCTCTCATGGATACAGAAACTGTATCGATAGAGCCTTTCACCTTATACAGAAACTGTACTCCTATATATATACCATAGGGTAGGTGTTAACTGTCGCTTATAGCTACACATTAACCAATGACACTTTTATAACAATTGATGGAGATATCACATGACTGACGAGACAAAAACAGCGAATGTTCACATCGGAAAAAATGCACCTAGCTTTTTAAAAGAACTTCTTATGGATGCTTTTACGGATGCTGAGGTTGAGCAAATTAACTTTAATGATGGGCCAGTTAAGAAAATGAATAAGGTGCTAGGATATAAGGCCACAAAAGAAAAAAAGCCTTGAAGCAAAGTACAGGCTACAATTGCCATTGATTACTCCAAGGCCTTAATTTGATTGATGCCTAGTACGAAATTCCGGCTACAATTGCCATTAACCGCACCAAGCCACCAAATTAAATGCTAACAGCTTATAGACAAAGGTTCAATTGTGTAAACTTTCGATTGAACGATAATTAGTACTATTGGTTGTACATTCAAAACCCTATCTCAGAAAAACTAAAATATGTGTAAAGCCTACAAAACACAAGGCAATTCAAGCAAGAAACACGAGGTAAAGCGATAATTGAAGAGGGGGCTTAACGTGAAAATGCTAACAAATGCTAACGTCAAAACTAAAACAATTTAGCCGTTAAACAAGTGAACAGGCTAAAAAATATCGGATATGATTTAGCATGACTTATAACAGTCAACCAAGCAATTCAATGGCTAATTAACGACTTAACTAACACACCACTGCTTTCTTTTTGTTAGCCTTATAGAAATATCAGCGCTAAAGAGATAACTGTTATGGAACTGAAGAATAAACATAAGCAATTTATTGAAAAACTAACAAAAGACCAAGAGGTCCAGTCTATTGATATTAATGACAATGTGGTTACTCTAAAAACAACAGAACAGAAACACCATGAGTCACTCGACAGATTGAACGATGAACATACGTTAGTATTAAAGCGTAGGGCTCTTTGGGAAACGGCTCAAAAGTGTATGGCTATACAGCCCCTTGAATCAGGAGAGGAGGCTGTCTTTGATCCTATTGGTGCTGTAGAAGCGATTGCCGAGTTAAACAAGCTAGACGGTCACTACGCTCCAATAAAGTATGAGCACACCTATATCGTTACCTTCACTGACGAATCCTCTGAATCATGAGTAAAGCCCTCACAATGAAGCAACAACGCTTTGTTAGTCATTACCTTGCCAACGGTGGGAACGGCACAGCAGCGGCTCGTGAGGCAGGATATAAGGGCAATGATGACACCCTGAGAACTGTGGCTAAAGAAAACCTCACTAAACCTCACATTTCTAGTGAAATCGAGAAAAGTCAGAGTGAATTTAAAGAACAACTCGGCGCTATTGCTGAAAGCAAACGGCAGCTACTTTGGAATACTGCCAAGTATAACGCTGAGAAGATATTAATTAGCAAAGGTAGTACCGATAATGTTGAAGTCATGCGCGATCCCAAATCTGTTATTTCTTCTATCGCTGAGTTGAACAAAATGGATGGTGATTATACGCCTCCTAAGAGAGGTGATGGCAAACAAACGGTCGTCTTTGTTATGGATGAGGATGATCAAGGTTTACTTTGACAGTTATTAGATTGGTAAACATCATGAAAACAACATCAATTTTCTTTACACATAACGCCTATATTATGCGGAATTTTACAACCAACTGTCGCGACTCTAAATTTGACAAAACGTTAAGATAGAGTAAACACGTTGCCCAACTCAACCAGCTTTATAATTTGTACCACTCTCATAGACCTAGACTGTAGCTAGATATATTGCTGAAAAAGCAAAAGGAAAAAAGAATCTATAAAACCAAATCCTTCTTTGTAAATTTTTGAATCCTTTGAACCTCTCACCGCTATCATTTGGTCTGTTCTTAAAATAATCTTCATAGAGGTGTTGCTGTAAATGCTTATTTGCTTCAAGTGAGAAAAACATTACTGTTAATGATCCAAATATCGAAGTAAAAGTCACACGAATAATTTCATCAAACAACTCAGGGTTTAGAAAAATTGAGTATATTGCAAATGTAAAAATAAAAAACAGACATGCAATGGACACGACTAATCTAGTCTCCCTAATACTCTTATTATTATTTTTCTGGGACATCACTTCTTTGTGTTTATCGGGATTCTCTTTTTCTAATTCTTCTAGTTTGTCGTAAATTCCATAATCAACAATTGGCATCGGGAGCCTAAGCATATAGATCAAAATTGAGACTATAATTGAAAGGCATGCAATTGAAACTATAAAAATACTAAACTGGTTATCCTCTGAAATAGGATTCGTAAATACGTCGTATATGACGTTTAGTTGGATGAAAAAAAATGCCACATATACGGAAATTAAGAATAAAAAAATTGCAAGGAAAAAGAACCCTAACAATAAATCAACCACACCATGCCAGTATCTTTTTTCGCCTACAGGTTTGGCTGAAAACACCTCAAGCGGCTCGTGCAAAAACAGGTGCTTATAGAAATTTCGAACATCCTTCTCAGGCGCTAATTTTTTTAGGCATTCTCCAATAATTTTTTGAAGGTAGGTTACATACAAAGAAAAAATAGAAGTTACTAAGGAAATTATTGCAGCCACAAGAAGTATAAATTCTTTTATTTCTGCTAGGTTTTTAAAGGCATAACCGAGCACTTGAAAATCCAGGTTTTTCCCATATTGTGTTGCAAACAATGATAGCATCATCAAGCTGTAGAAAATTCCCATCTTAATGTTCATTGATGATAGTGCATTTGATTTTTCTGAAATTTTCTCTACAAATTCTATTCCGAAATATCCGTCAAATACTTTGTCGTCTGAGATTAATTGTGAAAATTCATCAATTTTGCTTGATAAAATTGACCTCCATTTAACCTCTTCGAATTCTTTAATTTCTTTTTTATCCATTAGAATTTATGAATTTGTTTGATTGAATATGCCGCATAACGCCCACAATAAACGGCGCAGCCTTGCTGTGTCCGGTGCCGAAGGTGAGAGATTGATTGGCTTGTTACATGCTGTTTCATGATTTAGCCGATTTTATTAGTTTTCCAATTTGTTCTACACCATCGTAGGTTGATGGAAAATTTCCATCCTCGGTCACAATTCCAGAAAAAATAATGTTCTCAAATTTCGCCAAGGACTCTGAATCTTGTTTCTTAATTTCATTTGAGTATTCAGAATAATGCTGAATAAATCTACAAAGAGTTTTTCGTAAATCAATTTGCAACAGTTGGGATTTTACTGATTTATAGTTAAAGAGTAAGACTCTGAAATAATAAATTGCGATAGCAGCTAAGGATAGCGTTGGAAATATAGAGACGATTAATCCATCTTTAATGGCTGATATATTGTCGATATTTATATAAATTATCACGAGCTCAGCAAGCACTGGTAAAACTATAAGCACTGACAATACTTTGAGCCAAAAGAGTATATTGTCACGCTCTTTAGATTTTTCCTTTGCTAGATCATCAAATCCTTGAAAAAGCCCAACAAAATTAAACCCATTTTCATACTCCGATAAGGATTCCTTTAGTTTATTTACTCTGCCTTCTCTAGCGGCTAGATCTTTTTCCCATTCTTCTTTTAGCTTCTCAGCTTTTTTTGATACAGCGTTAAAATCCTTGATACTTTCTATAGAATCACTATTAGATATTGCCTTAAATATATTAATTGGCATATCTCGGATTGCATATTCAATCTGTTCTTTAGCGCGGCATTCAAAGGAATCAACATTATTAAATACAAATTGTCTTGCTGCTTCAAACTCCATTGAAAGATCATTCTTTATAGACAGGTACAGCTCAAATAAGAATCTAAAACACATTGAGCAAATATCATCTAGGCGTTCTTTAGAAAGATCTTTTTCTTCATCTGAAAGCCTGCTTATAAATTGGTCGCCAATCCATGCGATATTTATTTGACACTGCGTATCCCACTCTTCAGGCCTATTCTCCATTGCACTAACAATCAACCGAATCAAACTGTTTCTTTGCTTCTCAAAGTCGTCAGAAGGAACTAGCCCATCAATCTTTAGCTTGAATTTTATAAGAACAGTTTTGCTCTGATTGGTATTAAAAATTTCTTTCATTTGATTTCCATTTTGTACGTTTAGGTATTTAACGGCCCTGTTTAAGTGGAGGCTTTTCTGGCTTGGCTGTTGCATCGGAAAGTGCTAGGAGAGTTAGACGAACCCATATTACTAATTAATTGGCAAGGTATTCAGCTTGTTCCTAGCTTCTATTGATAAAGTAACAATGTGACACTTTCGTCGTAAATCAATATCCCGGATATAGGATACGCTAAATTCAACATTAGTTTCAACCACTGACTATTGGAGAATACTCAGGCCAAAAGAATGATGAGGGATAAGTGACCTAAGGTATCTGCTAACTACTAACTACATGATACTCAGAACTATTCAATAATTAGCAAGACAACCAACCTTAGTTGAATAACTTGTTGTACTTGAGGTTAAACCGGTTAACAGTTGTTTGCATTTTCTCTGCTATTTTATCAAGTCGCTGTTGTTTATCCTCAGTATTCAATCGCATAATGATGTTGCGGTGTTTGCGTAGCAGTTTAAGTCGCTTTTCAGTTGCTTTAGCGCTACCACGAAGACTAAGGATGTTCGCATATTTACTACGAAACTGGATACGCGCCTGACCTTTGAGTGACTTCAGTTTCTCTGCTGCTTGGGCGACCTCATCTTTGCGATCATAAAAATCATTCTGATTGCCATAGTGATTTACTTTACCGGTGAGTTTCCGGTAGAAGGGGACTTGATAGGCTTCGAGTCGTTCGCCTAGCGTGAGTTTCTCGGCTACCCCGAGTGTCTTATCGCCTAACCGCCACAAACCTCCTCCATAAGACTCTACGAGATGCTCAAAGGCTTCTGGTGCTATATCAATGAAGCCAGGCTTGTAATCATTGGTTTTGGTGACATCATTTAAAAACTTAGCAATTGCTTTCCAATGCGGGTGAGTTGTCGATTTACCCAGTGAATTTGGTTTGGGTGATTGATCGTAGGCTGTGTTTCTAAATATGGCTTGGCCAAAATGGTTTTCATCCAACCCCATTTCCATAAAGGGTTTAAATAGAGTTGGTGTGACGGTTTTGATTGTACCCTCAACAACACCTTTGTTGGTTTCGCCAATGGATACAGGAGAGAAGGAACCCAATGTTGAGAAGGTAAGAAATCGTGAGGCCCAGGCTATATCTTTTTTAGTTTTCGAACCATTGACCAGCATTTCAGTGGCCGTACCCAAGTTGTGAAAAATGTTGTATCCATAGGGAAGGGGTATTTTCCAATAACTGCCATCTTCAGGGCCACCTAAGGTAGACTTCATAATCACGATATTTCTCTCAAGAATATAATCATCAATCTTGTCGAAGTACTTTTCGCCATCCTCATCTTCTCCACCCATTTCACGACCGAGCAGTGAAAATAGAAAGCCCGCTGCAGACATTGTAACCGCCGCTTTTTGCGCTAAATTCAACTGTGTCTTACCACTTGGATGCTTCTTGGGGTTCGCACCAACAGACCGTACAAACTGCGCTGTACCTTGTACTGAAGCATTACCAAACATGTAGATTGCATTTAACCAGGTGATCTCACCTTTGCGATTAAAGTTAACCGTTAGGTTTTTAGCGAAGGAAGCAGCCTTTTGTTTACTCATACCAGCGTGAACAGCATGGACATAGGCTGAGAGGCGAATACCGTTTTCAACCGACGTATTAATGCGATCGATAAATGCCAACGCACCTTGGGTATGCTTCATCAGATCGCCCTTGAGCGTTCCTTTGGACATTTCAAGCATGCGTACTAAATCATTGGCTTGTTCTTCCAATGACTTCATATCATAAAAACCAGTCTTGCCCCCTTGGTCAAGAAAGTCTTGATAATATGCCTCGTAGTGTTCGTGGTTAAGTTTATCGCCTTTACTGAAGGCTTTGCCTTGCCCGCCCTTAATCGCGCTGTTAATACCGCGTATGGCCGCTGCAATGGTCTTTGGATTGGCCATTTGAGTGACGAATTTAACTTTATTTTCGAGACCTCTCAATTTGCCATCAGCCAATTCTGTTTCAGCGAGGGCATTGAATATCGCTGTTTGTGGATCGCGCAACGCATTGGTAATGACGAACTCAGGATTTAGTGAGGTATTTAATGAGGAAAGTATGCGGGTTGCTGTTCCCATAAAGCGAATGGTTTTGCTCATGGTCTCAGGGCCGAGGTTTGTCATGGCTTTGAGTAGGCGTCGATCATGAATAATTTTGACATAGCGCTGCTCGCCGTCAACTTTAACCCCAATGAAACCATTCTCCGGTTTCATTTCACCGATACTCAAGGTCTTTAGTTCATTGGTCTTTGTTTTGGCGTTATACCGCTCAACTTTAGGAAGGTTGTCTTTATCATAAACGGACCAATAGCTGGGGTTTGGGTTATTGTAAACCAGTTGCAAAAAGGCTTGTCCGACTTCATTACTTCGAGCGCGTAAAATCGCTGAGGTTGCGTCTTGAATACTGTGCGTGAATGGTGACTCAGAGAGTGTGCGCCTTCCCAATGCTTTCATGGACTCATTATTAATGATACTAAACCCACTGCTGCTGAGTGTGCCAACAATTGCTTGCTCAGTACCATACTTCTTTGCTTCGCTGCCTTTAAGCGGAACGTAGTGTTCGAAGGTTTTGCTCTGTGTCCAATAGGTATGCCGTTCTTCAGATAGGGTCCCTGAATCTAGCAGTTGGTCATTTTTATCCTTTATCATGGCGTAAATATCAGAGGCAATGTCTTCAAGGCCTTGTATCGCACCTTCTTTTTGAAATGCCTTCAGAATGGCCCTTGACTCGGCGTTGGTCATGCCACTGCCGCCATCTTGGAAGTCTTCACGGGTAAGCCCTGGGAACATTTCTAGTTGTTTGTCATCCATGTGACGGAACTTTCGGGCAACCATTTCATTACGGTTTGGTGCGTACTTCGCGATGAGGTATAAATCGAGTTCTTCTTGAGACAAGCCGTAGCCAACCATTTTGTCTACAGCATGTTGTACATGGGTCTTAACTCTTTTTTGATCTTCTTCAATCTTGGTATGCCGTAACTCTTCGACTACATAGGCGTCCATTTCATCGGGTATGACTTGACCAGTTTTCTTAATAGCTTCCTGAACATTTTTTAATGGAAGGTACTTGTCTTGGATTTCACGGATACGATTATTTAACCAGGTGTTTTGCTCTGGGGCTTCGAATACCGAGTCATCTTCTTTGAGTCGATACAATGCTGGTTCGCTATCTATATCATCAGTTTCTGTGTTTTCTTCTATGACATTGGAGTGACTCTTCGAACCACCATCATAGATTACTGATACATCGTCGTCGTTTAAATAGTATTCAGGTTGATTGTTATAACCACCCGCAGCAACAATATCTTTGGTTATCTCAGATAAATTATCTTCATGAATACCTAGTAAATCATTTATAGCCCTATTTGTGGCCTTCTTAGCCTCTATTCCTTCGTCTAGATACTCTTGCCGTACTTGCTGAAGGAATGCTTTATCTTCTATGCTAATGGCTTTGCCGGCTTTTCTAATACAGGTGGTTAGCGAATTCATTATAGTTCTCTCAATGGGACCAGTTACTGTACGATCATGATAGTGAAATTGAGAACTTTGTGTGTTAGTTATGTGGTAACTGATTGACGAAACTGGTGTACCCCATAAAAAGTAGACACCTTACTTATGCAGCTATTGCTGTCATTCGTTAAAACTTAAAAGGGCTGAATTAGCCTTAAAACTCAAGCCAATTATTGCTGAGAAGGCGAAGAAAAGGCAAGGCGAAAGAACAGACATTTTGCAGAATTATGCGGAAAGTAAACCTATAGATACCAGAGAACAACTAGCCAAACAAGCTGGCGTTTCACACGACACTATTTCTAAAACTGAGAAGATACTGGAAAAAGGGAATGATGAAACAAAAAAAGAGCGTAACAAGATTAGAGAAACACTTCTAATTGTTGATGAAAATAGCCAGAAAGATACTAAAATGATATTATCCTTTCGCTAAAGATATAGGCTTAACAATTCATGCTTGAACTTACAGATTAATAATGAATAAAGAAATTTCTAAAAAAATTATCCAATACACCTTGCTTACAGCTGGCGAAGAAGATGATTATAAGAGTAGGCCACTTGGCCCTATTCATATCCTAAAATACCTGTATTTGGCCGATCTATATTACGCATCTAAGCATGAGGGTGAAACATATAGTGGAATAATATGGAAATTTCACAAGTTTGGACCATGGTCAAATGAAGCTCATGATCTAATTGATAGTTCACTGTCAGAGATCAGAGCTAAAAAGTACACACATAAAAGTGACTATGGAGATGATGATTTCATTCGATGGAGTTTAACTGACTCAAGATTACTTCGAAATCTGGAAAGGTCGATTAATGTCGGGGTCTTACATTTTGTAAAGCAAAGCATTCACAATCACCTATCTGACACTGAGTCTTTACTGCATTATGTCTATTTATCTAAACCAATGAGAAATACAAAGCCCGGTCAATCTTTAAACTTCTCTGTTTACCAGAAAGGCGCACAAGTAAAAGTAGTCGAGACAAAAAAAGAGAATATATCAAAAAGGAAGTCTAAATTATTTAATAAAAGAATATCTGAGTTTAGAAGCAATCTGAGAAAACCATCTAGAAAAGATATAAAAAGAATACAAACATCAGATTTAAACAATGGATACGATGAAATATATAATTTAGGTGTCGAATGGTTAAATGGATTAGCTACAGATAAAATAAGTGAAACCAACCTAGAAGTATCATTTACAGATGATGTCTGGGATTCAGATATGCGTAAAGAAGATGAGCTTCCCTGAGGATTGCATACAAAATATTGTTGGCATTGATAACTGGTGGATTCCAGATGAATCTTATCAAATTTCAAGAGGAAGCCTTATAGAAGCATTTGTTCCGCACGTTGATGTTATGCCGTATACCATTACTATGGACGGTAGAAAAGAAGATGATAAACATGACAGTGCTAAAGCTACGATAGGACCGCTTAAAGTTGGTAGCGCCTCAAGAAAAACTAGATTACCTGTGGCAGCAATGCCTCTACACAATGGCGAGGTGTACGCTGTATACAAAGCTAAAAAGAGGCCATGCTTAGTCATATCAGATGAGCCTATGTTAGTTGATAATAGGCTAACTAGAGGTAAGGCAAATTCAAGCACATGCCCTACATACCTGATAGTTCCATTTTATGGCGTGGAGATGGGAGAAAAAAGAGCTGGTTTTAAAGATGAATTCGTAACCAGAGTGCGACGCTGCATCTACCCTCAATTTCATTGGGATTTTTTACCGCATCAAAGAGGGTGTGAATCGATAATGAGGTTAGATCAAATGCAGCCGATAGGCACTCATCACCACGCATATAAGCACCTTGGCTATAAGCTATCTGATGATGCTATCGAGACAATTGATACTCAACTAGATTGGATGTTATCTGGCGGACTTATTCAGGAGTCTAATTTTAATATTTGTAGGAATATGCTAGCTGACGTCTTTGGCTAATATTCATGCCCAGAATTTGAAAGACTTCATTTTGAGGTCTTAAAAACGCCCCAATAAAGAGATTCATACATTAATACAACATGCTGCTTCTGCTAGCAATACGTAGAATTTCATTACAATAACTCAAATCATTCATTATTCGTATCTGAATGGCTTTAACAGAATGAAGGTATCTATCAAATAAAGTTTAATCATTACCTTTGTCGAAGTTAAAGTTTTCGAGCATTTCAATTCTATTTACTATGTGATTAAGATTTACACCACCGCTTGCAGTAGTCGGGCTTTGGACAACTCGAATAACTTGACTTGAGTACTCTTTTTGCAGCTCATCACATGACTCATTTTTAACATTATTTTGATGCTTAGATAGTGAACTACCAAGTCTTTTATCATAATAACCATTCTTTGCGGCTATCAATAAACCTTCAATATGGAAAAGCCTGTCAGACATAGAGCTTTCACTAATTGGTATGATTTCATACAAATATGTGATTATTTCTTCTGGAGTAGTATTTTCTTTGATATAGTTAAAATAGACTTTCGGATTGTATTCTTTAACAAAAACTAAGAATGTCATTAAGATAGGAAAAAGAAATACATTTTCAGGAGTAGCTTTGATAACTATATTTATCTTAGCAATAAATTGCTCAATATCTCGTACGCATAATAGTTTTGATTGCGTTAACATTGTAACTACTTCTTTTAGATGGGTTTCGTCATATTCAAAATCCCTGTACTTTTCCCGCCGGTTTTTAAAAAATTCATCAAACTCAAAAGTCTCAAAAAGAGAATTAATAAATGCTTGGGGATCATTTCTTTGTAAGGAGTACTCTAAGTCAAAAAATCTTTTTAAATAGCCAGAGGAATCAAATTGTTCGCCATATATTGCATTTACACTGTGAGATAACTGCTGCTTATCCATTGCCAATATAAATACCAGTCCCTCTATATCTAAAAGATGTTTAATCCTTTCAAGCAACTCTATAGCATAGGTTGGTCTACACCGATCTAGTTCATCAATAAATATATATAACTTTGAATCATCTGAATCATCATTAGCTATGGTTGTTGCTATGTTAGTTTTAAAATCTCTGATAGCATCTTTCTGACTTGAGTATTCATCAATTAAATCTTTAGACATATCTACAAGTAAGGATTGAGCTTCATTACCAACAAAATCCTTTGTATCAATAACACCGGCTGTTGCAATTTTCACTAATGCAGGAACACCTCTTTTTACTATATGGGCACCTGCTTTTTTAGCTTTGTTCCACGCTGCCTTCTTTTTATTATTCTTGCTAAAAATAGTATTTATATTTGTGTTTATTTCGCCTAGGAACGCGACTAAAGGATCTGTAGCAAAATCCGTTTCCCAGGCACTAAAAAAGATGGTCTTTTTACTTTTGTTTCTCAAATTGGTGCTTAACATTTCTAAAAATGTTGTCTTACCTGCGCCCCAAGGTGCATTAATCGAAAATACTATTGGAGAAGAGAGGTTACTGATTAAATTTGAAATGTTTTCGACTTCATCCTTTCTTTCAAACTTATCGTTTAAAAAGGGATCTGCGGGATCTATGAATATCTTCTTAGCTTTGAATTCCATTCAAGCCACCAAATTATGTTATAAACGACCGTTTAAGATTTAGAAATTGTGAATGTCGCAATAATGCCTTTTCCATCACCTGCTGATACTGGTGTTGTTTGAGTACCTTCATCATTCATATTAAATACGAATGTGTCAGGATTATATTTAGTAATTTGCTCAGGATGAGTGAGCAACTCTACAACGGTACCTTGTAGTGTTACCGTATTTCCTTTGACAGTAACATTCATTAATTGTTTAACTGTAAAATCGCCCTCAGCACTTGACCAGACTAGTGTCCCTACGAGGTTTTTTCCATGCTCTTGTACAGCCAGAGTTCCAGACCAATTTTTAAAATATACATCTGAAGTGATAACAGCAGATACATTCCAATTACCAATAATTTTATTCTTATTGATTCCGGCACTGAGTGACATAGGGAGTAGTATTACAAGTAGTAAGAATAGGCGTGTAACTGAAAGTATTTTCATGGCAGTAATTCCTTTTAAACTAAATTAACTTCAAATGTTAGGCTATAAAACATACTCGTCTTAAATATATTAGGCAAGTTTTTTTTGAGTTAAGCCTTGACAGATTGTTCTAATAAGGATTATTTTAAATAACATATAGGGATGTAATACTGATTAATGTCAGTAGTAACATGGATATGGTTATTCTCTGTTTCGAGCCACGGCAACATCCCGAATCAAGGTTAACTACTTGCATTAAGGGATGAATATGCTCAAGCCTCTTCTACGAACACTCGGATTACTTTTATTAATATCTTCATTTTCAGTGTATGCGTTTCCTGAAGAGGATGTCCCATTTCCACCGGGCGCTCCAAATGTGACCTTACCGTCTACGGACACCGATGGTAATTATCCAATCTTTTGGACTACGTTTGGTGCAACATCATATACTCTGTATGAATTCTCAAGCTCTGCTGGATATTATATAAGTATTTATAGTGGACCACTTACGAGTCGAAATATTACTGGTAAAGCGGACGGCACTTATTCGTATTATGTAAGAGCCTGCAACTCCTATGGTTGCGCTAATTCTTCTATTAAATCCATTGTGGTTTCAAGTGCCCCTGTCGCTCCATCAGTACCTGGTACGCCAACAAGCACTTCATTTAACTCTGTGCCATATACTATCAGCTGGTCTACATCTACAGGTGTTCTAACAGAGTATGTTCTTCAAGAGCGAGTGAATAACTCAGGTAGCTGGACTACTGTTCATAGCCAAACTACGACGAGGCAAAAGACATATTCAACCAAGTCGCCTAATACTTACGATTATCGTGTCAAGGCTTGTAATGGTACATCTTGTAGCAATTATTCTGCTATCAGTAATGATGTAACCATAGCTAACTTAAATCCGCCAACACTGTCTTCATCTTATACATCAGGGAAAGCCTCACTCACTTTGAGTTGGGTTAAGGCGTCAGGTTCTAATCCTGATACCTATTACATACAAGAAAGTAGTGATGGTGTCACTTGGGACACTAGCCTGAACGCAGGCTCTAATACATCTAAGTTGTTCAGTTCATTATTACCAGGCAGTCATTACTTTCAAGTAAAAGCATGCATTAGTGGGAACTGTGGTAGTTGGTCTAGCTCACACGTTGTTTCCATCACTGCACCTTCACTGTGCCAATAAGCGAATAAGGAAATTCAAAATGACGTTATCTAATTTTCTAAAAACTATAACACTTATCCTTGTTTTACTATTTAACAGCGATATATTTGCTCAAGAAAATGGCACTAGTATTTGTGATACTGATGAACATAGTGAAGGATACGATCCTGAAACAGGAGACACTCAAATGGGTTGTGGCACCTTTACTCCAAATTATCGTACATTGGGAGATTTAAGAGAGCAATATTCTGGATTTAGAGATCGAATGCAATTCATAAATGATGCATTCGAAAAAATAGCTTGGCTAATGGCATTTTATGCCAATTATGATAAAAGTGATTCACATGGAACTGAAGGCAATGGGGATGCAACTCAGCCAGGTGGTAATTGCTCTAATCCAATAATGGTTGAAACAGGAAATAAGGTAGAAAAGGAGGTTGATTTCAGAGGTTCTGGGGAAAATCCTCTTTCGATTATTAGGTATTACAACCATCTCTCAGGACTTGATGGGGTTTTCGGTGAAAATTGGACCTCCAATTTTGACTATAAACTTACATTTACAGTAGGGCAGGTCTGTACCTTTATTGATGGTACACCTGATCCTTCATGCGAGTTTAACAATGGTTTAATTACAACTATTGACACGATCTCTCTATATCGTCCAGATGGTTCAAAACAAGTTTTCACATTGACATTCGGTTCATTATTTGAAGATAAAGATGGCGTTTATGCAAAAATAATTAAAAATGCTAATGGGACGTTTACTTTAACTGAAAGTAATTTAAGTCGCTCAGTATTTAATTCGAGTGGTATGATTCTTTCAAAAAGCAACCCTCAAGGCGTTACTCAAACCTATAATTATGCTTCTGGTAAACTATCAAGTATCACACATCAAAATGGTCAGGCTTTAACTTATACATGGATAGGCGATTTCATTGATAAAATAACTGATAGCGCAGGTAATGTTTATGACTATAATTACTTTGGAAATAAACTCTCAGATGTTAACTATCCAAGTGGTTCACCATCAAGCTCAAAGTCATATCATTATCAAGATGCATCAAATATCGATGCGTTAACTTCAATAGAAATAGATGGAGTTTTATATGCTACTTTTACATACAACTCCAGTGGCGCTGCTATCTCTAGTGCTCATGGCTTAAATGCAAATAAGGATAAATATACATTTAATTTCAACTCTACAACTGAGCTGCCTGCTGAGTCAACTGATACTAATACTACTCACACTATGGAGAACCCATTAGGGTTAGAGTATTCATATAATTATACAAAAACGACAAATGAACCGCCCCGGGTTTACCGGAGACTCCATACTGTGAGAGGATGGAGTAATGAAAACACAAAAGAGATACCCCAAAGAAGTTAGAGAACGCGCGGTACGTCTGGTACTTGAACAACAAAATGAGCATGAATCACAATGGGGCGCTATATGTTCTATCGCTTCCAAAGTAGGTTGTACCCCTGAATCATTACGCCGTTGGTTGAGACAAACTGAGATCGACCTTGGTAAACGTGATGGAGTGTCAAGTTCTGAGCATGATCGGGTCAAACAACTAGAAAGAGAAAATCGTGAACTTAAGCGTACCAATGAAATATTGCGCAAGGCAGCGGCTTTTTTCGCCCAAGCGGAGCTCGACCGCTAACCCAAACCATGGTTTCATTTATTGATGAATATCGCTCAGCCTACGGAGTCGAGCCGATTTGTAACGAGTTGCCAATCGCTCCATCAACTTATTATGAGCAAAAATCTCGTGAGACCGATCCGACTAGGTGCTCCGTACGAGAACAAAGTGACCAAAGCCATGAAGTTGAAATAAGGCGTGTTTGGGAAGAAAACTTCCAAGTCTATGGCGTCCGCAAGGTCTGGCGTCAATTAAAGCGAGAGCAGGCCAACATAGCCCGTTGCACCGTAGAGCGTCTGATGAAGAAATTAGGCATACAGGGCGTTACCCGAGGTGCTAAGTGCTGGACAACGACAACCGATGATACGCTGTATCGACCGAGCGACTTGGTGAAGCGACAGTTCCAAGCCTTCCGGCCGAATCAACTATGGGTTGCAGATATTACTTATGTAGCGACCTGGTCCGGCTTTGTTTATGTCGCCTTTGTTATCGATGTCTTTGCCCGCCGTATTGTTGGTTGGCGAGTGAGTCGTTCCTTGAAAACTGACTTAGCGCTAGATGCCTTAGAGCAAGCAATATGGGCGAGAGCCACCACTGATAATTTGGTTCACCACAGTGACCGTGGTTGCCAGTATCTATCGATCCGTTACAGTGACCGATTAGCAGAAGCAGGAATTAATGCATCAGTAGGTACGGTGGGTGATTCGTATGACAATGCGTTAGCTGAAACAATTAATGGACTGTATAAAGCGGAAGTTATCCATCGTAAAGGGCCATGGAGAAATATGGAGCAGGTTGAATATGCAACACTTGAGTGGGTAGACTGGTTTAATCATCGAAGGCTTCTGGAGCCTATTGGCAATATTCCACCAGCTGAATATGAAATGATGTATTATCAACAATTAGAAGAGTCAGCCAAGGTGGCCTGACTCAAACAAAAGAGTCTCCGGTAAACCCGGGGCGGTTCAAATGGTAAAGAATTAACTGGGATAGATACAGAGGCAGCGCCAAACTGCCCAACTGCAAGTTCAAATACAACGTATGACTCTAATGGTTATCCAGATGTAATAACAGACTGGGTTGGAGTAAATGTTGATTATGACTACAACGCTTCTGGTCAGTTATTAATGGTAACAACAGCTCCCGGGACATCTGAAGAGCAGGTACTAGAAAATACTTGGGATACGACCATACCTAACCGATTAAAATCTAAAAAAACTGGCAATACTAAAATTGAGTATTTCTATTTCTCAAATAACCGCATTCAAGAGGAAAGACAGACTGATTTAGTGACTAACAAGACAAGTTCAACTCATTACTCATATTCATATCATAGTAATGGATTACTTGAGACTGCCACTATTGATGGCCCACGCTTGGATGTGATAGATGTAAGCGTGTTGCACTATAACTCAAGTGGGGAATTAACAAAGTCTGTCAATGCACTCGGTCATGAAACCATATACAGTAATCATGATAGTTTGGGACGTGTGGGAACAATTACTAATCCCAATGGATTAGCAACTACGATAACTTATTTACCTAATGGTGAGATTGATACTATCAATGTTGGTGGCAGAGTAACTGATTATGATTACCATAAATCAGGAAATGTCAGTAAGGTCACAACAGCCGATGGGAATTCAGTTCATTATGTGTACGATGATGCTTTCAGGTTAATCAAAGTATATAACGACATAAATGATTCTCAAAACTTCACTCATGATAATATGGGTAATGTGACTTCGGTGATCACAAAAGAAGGAACTACAGTTCGATACAAAGCTAATTACTCTTTTGATCAGCTAGGGCGTTTAAAGAGGTCAGACGGTAGTGATATCTATGATAGCCAATATACTGATTTTGAGTATTTTGCTGATAATAATATTAAAACTATTAACAACAATGGCAGTCATGAGTCATCATTTACTTACACCTCTCTTGGAAAAGTTGATACGGTAACCGATCCAATGCTCAATAATACAGAATATGGTTACAATTCAAGCGCTCAATTAAACTCAGTTATTGATCAAGAGTCTAATGGGACAAGTTATGTTTATAACGGATTAGGTCAGGTAACATCACAAATATCTCCGGACACTGGCACCACCTTATTTGAGTACGATGAAGCAGGAAACTTGGTTAAAAAGACTTATTCAGACGATTCAGTAATTCGCTATCAATACGATGCATTAAACCGTTTAACAGCTGTTGCTGGCGGTGATGAGCTGTTTATTTATAGTTATGATACGGGTATAAATCAAAAAGGGTTGTTAACTGGAACAGCGACATCAAATGGTTGTAGTAAATATGAGTACACCCAATTTGGTGAACTTAAAAAGCAAACCGATACGATCACAGGCTCAACTTATGTAACTCAATATACATATACTAATATGGGACAAGTTCAAACATTAACTTATCCTAGTGGCCACAAGCTGACCTATTCATATGATATTGACGGCAAGGTGAGTTCAGTTACTGCCTTAATCAATGGTCAGACCAAGAATGTAGTCACTAATGTTGATTATTATCCATTTGGCCCGATGAAGTCGATGAACTATGGTAATGGCTTAACGAGGACATTGATCTTTGACTTAGACTACAAATTACAAAGTATCTCAACTCCCAATGTTCAAGGGTTAAATTATTCGTATGACCTTCGAGATAATATTAACGGCATTACCAATACGGTGACTTCTGCAAATAGTCAAACTATGTATTACGATGCATTAGATAGACTAGATACAGTCACATCAAGTTCAGGGAATCATGACTACAATTTTGATTTTGTTGGTAACCGTACTTCAACAACTATCAGTGGTACGAGCGACACTTACAATACAGCAAGTAATAGTAATCGATTGCTGTCAATAACACGCCCTGGCACTTCTCGTGTATTTGGCTATGACTTAAAGGGTAATATCACTTCCGATACAGCTTTTAGTGCAGCAACGAAGAACTATACCTACAGTTCTATGAATCGCATGGCTTCTTTTACTCAATCGTCAACCAGTGCCAATTACTATTACAATGTGCTGGGACAGCGTATGAAGAAGGTTGTAAATGGAACTGCCAGTTACTTTGTTTATGGACAAGGAGGACAGTTGCAATCGGAGGGAACGGGAAGAGATTATATCTACTTTAATGGTGCGCCGATTGGACTTATTAACAACGGAACATTATTCTTTATCCATAATGACCATCTTGGTAGAGCAGAGCGTATTACAAATCAAAGTCAGATAACAAAGTGGAAGGCTAGTAATTTTGCTTATGACAGAACAGTAACGCAGAACAATATCAGTGGATATAATTTAGGTTTTCCTGGACAGTACTACGATTCAGAGAAAGGGAGTTGGTATAACTATTTCAGGGATTATGATGCGACGATAGGAAGATATTTACAGAGTGACCCAACTGGGTTAAATGGCGGATTGAATACTTATCTGTATGTTTTTGGAAACCCATTAAAGATATTTGATCCTCTAGGATTAAGAGGTGTTAAATGGACTGGGACACTTGAAACATATACATTTGCTCTCGGCTTAGGGGGAGGTCTCTTAGAAATGAATATGCAGTCCGAATGTATAGCTGGATATAAGGCATATGCTAAAATCCTCACGATAGTAGGTGGAGCAGGAGTTGGCGGAGCATATACACTAACTGGTAGTGATATTGAATATCAAGATTACAACTTATTTCCTGACTATAATGTATTTAATGGTTTAACATCATTTGGTTCGGCTGGGTGGAGTTGGGGTGCAGGATATGGTTCATCTTCACTTTTACAGAAAAATGGTGCTTCTTTGAATCAACATGGTCTTTTGATTGGTGTGGATATTAGTGCTATTGTAGGAGCGGGCTATTCTTGGGTTACTGAAGATTCAGGGTATACAAGTTGTGGTTGTAAATAAGTAATGAAGTTTTTTAAACATTTAGTAGTATGTCACATGATAGCAGCTGTAACTGTTGTTGTTTGCTATCACATTACTAACACTTATTGGGGTTATTCTATTGCTGAATTGTTTTTACCACCAAAGAGCTTAATATTATTTACAATAATATATTATATTGCATTTAGGGTTTTTAAGGGTAAAAAGGACTCCATATCTTAGCCTCATGTTGTAATTTAAAATTGTGCAACTCAATTATATGACTGTCAATTTTAGTCACACAAAATAATGCACCCTTGATAGTAATTGATACGGAGTTCCATAGGTATTCTATGAAACTCCGACAAGGTTTAATGTGTTACAGTATCAACCATCTTTTACAGTATCTGCCATCTCATCATAATTTTTCATGAGTTTAACTAACATATCATTTAATAGGAGCGCTAAATTTGTTGCTTGCCCTGCGTCCTCGATAGTTTCCATTTCGCGGTTTAATGATTCAGACACAGAAACAGCAAAGCATAAGTTGTTACCTGTTTCAGTAAACTCATTCCAATCTAATGTAAGGTAGTTATCTTTAGTCATCACGAAGGCTCTCCTCTTCATTATCTATAATTAAGTTTGACGTTTTGCGTATAAGAGTAGACATAGCAGAGCTATAGTGGTGTAAATCATCTTGAGATAATGATATTGCATCTAACCTTAGATTACCTAACATTAGGGTCATAGAATCTAATTGATCAAGGGATTCTACAGCTTCGTTTATAACGGATCGTGGCATTATTACTTTAGTCATTTCAATCTCCAGTTAAATAAGTAGTTGTTAGACTGACTTCAACAAAACATAAAGGGGGTTTATATGGGGGTTTAAATGTTGTCAGGTGCAACTTATATGTTATAAAAACAATGACATAGCTAATAACATAGATTTCACTCGCGACTACCAAATACTAAAATACCTGCCCAGTGCAGGTATTTTTTTGTCTTAAATTCCGTATCAAATTCTAGCTAAATTCGCGGCCATGATTGGTGTTAGCCAGAGAACACTAGAAAACTGGGAGCAGGGTAGACGCCACCCTACTGGCCCAGCGAGGGCCTTATTGAAGATTGTTGAGGCGGATCCTGAGCGTGCCCTAAAGACTTTACACTCATAAATTTGGATTAATACTTATAAACATTCACTCTTGGAAGCTACTCTACTCAAGCTTAAACTCCATTGTATAATAAACTTTAGACGCAACTGCTTTGCCATCGACAAACTTTGGAGCAAAGCGCCACTTGGTTAAGGCATCTAGAGCCGACTTTTTAAATTTTTCATGGCCTTGATGGTCCTTTACCTCAGGATCTTCGACGAAACCATCTTCACTAATAGTAAAACCAACTCTTACAAAACCAGTTTGTCCCGACCTAAGTGCACTCATTGGCCATCTAGGTTCAAGAATAAATATTGGAGTCTGTTCTCTATCGCCATCCCATGGTTTTGCTTTACCTATCGCTTTGCAATGAGCTGTAGCTTTGTCACTGAGCCCCATTTTTTCATAAACTCGAACAAGGAAGGCATTTGAAGTGAGTGCAATTTGTCCGCCTGAAACGCCCGCTTTGTTGTAAATATCGACTACTTCAAGAAATAGAGGCTCTGCATCTTTATAATCCTGATTAAAGTAATTGTATTTCGCTAACCAAAAGGTACTCAGTGCAACCCGGGCGTCATTCTCTGGTAACAATTTACGGTATTGGTTATAAGCAGTTTCTAGATAGCGTTTTGATTTCCTTATATGGTGTGAGTCCAGTAAATCCTTACCTACCTCTAGGGAAAGATCTACATAGAGTAGAGGCATAGTGGTTTTATTTTGCTCTGCAATTCTAATTGCACGATTATAATATTTTGCTGCAAGCTTGGGTTTTCTTCGTTTCTTTAGATAAACATCAGCTAGACTCATGAGCGGATCTATTAATTCTGGTGCATTCTCATTATAGATTTTTTCATAGAGATCTAGCGCCTGATTAAATAAATTGATTGACTCTATGTACTCACGACTTGTTACAGAGATCTTAGTTTGATTGATGAAATATACTTGTGCGTAGTTATAGGTGAGAACAGCTGTTGTCTCATGATGAGGACCATATAACTTTGTTCCTAGTGAAAGTGCTTTCTCAGCAAGTGAAAGCGCATCGGCACTATCTTTACCTTTCATTGACGTTTGATATTGCTTGTAGACTTTAATAAATTCTGCATTAAGTGATGTTTTATCACTTTCTGCAGCAGAGGGAATTGTAGTGAAGAGAGATAAGAGCAGAACAGCTAAGAGTATACGTTTAATTTCCATTTTATAAAGCATCCATTATGTATCCGTGAACAAACAATACTAGCGTATTACAAATTAAAATTCTACGTAGAAGAATAGCTTTAATCTCATCAACAACTGCAATTTACGGCGCTATTAATAACTTACTTCATATCCAATTGATACACTATAATATCGATTGTTCTAGCTTGCTCGGTACTCTTTACCATTTATATATCATTGTAAATTTTGCATCAGAGTCAACTGCTTTTCCATCTACAAATTTTGGAGCAAAGCGCCATTTTTTCATTGCTTTTATTGTTGTCGCTTTGAATGCATTACTGCCTTTTGACTTTACCACTCTAAAATCTTTACCAAAGCCATCTTTAGTGATTGTAAAACCTACTTTTACTGTACCAGTTTGCTTATTCAATACTGCTTCTTTGGGCCATTTAGGGTTTTGCATGTAAATAGGTACGCTGTCTTTATCTTCTACCCATGGTTGAGCTCGGCCTATTTCTTGACAATACTGTGTTGCCTTTTCGCTTTTACCCATTTTTTCGTAAGTTTGAACTAAGTAAGCCTTGGTGGTTAAAAATATTTCTTCTTTATTTAACCCTGCTTTATTAAAGCTAGATATTGCATTAATAAATAAAGGTTCAGCTTTATCAAAGTCACGCTTTACAAAATAGTTTTTAGCTAGCCAAAATTCACTAAATGCTCTGCGTTCGTCATTATCTGGTAACAAGGTGTGATAGCTATCGTAGGCACTCTGAAGATGTTTTATAGCTTTTTTATATTCTCTGGGTATTTGTAGTAATTCCCTGCCAATTTCTAAAGATAGGTCAGCGTGTGCAAGCGGAGATGATTTTATATTTTCTTCAGTAATCTTAAGTGCTCTCTTAAAGTATCCCAGAGCTAATCTATCTTTATTGTAATATTTTATATTTACGTGCGCTAAATTACGTAGAGGTTTTATAAACTCTAATGCATATTCATCATAAACTTTTTCATATATTTCGATGACCTGCTCAAACAATAATTTTGTCTTATCGTGATTGCGCTTATGCGGTGCTAGCGTTTGCTGATGTAACATGAATGTATTGGCATAATTATAGGTGAGTACGGCTATGTTCTTATGCTCTTCACCATAAAGTTGTTTGCCCAACATTAATGCCTTTGCTGCATAAGCAGATGCAGAATATGTATCTTTATGTTGTATCGATAATTGAAATTGCTCATACGCAAAATTGAAGTCATTTTGTATTGTTTGTTTATCAGGCTCATCAGCGAATGCAGGTACAGTTAGAAAGGCGATGAAAGTTGAGGTTAACCAGATGCGCTTTAGATTCATATTACAATATCCATATACTATATAAGGTGCCCGATCATCCTAGTATAGCGCAAGATAAAATACAATAATGTATAGGTGCGTATAATGTGCTTCTAGGCTGTTACTTCTGTAAATGATAGGAAAATGATAGGGAAAAATGATAGGGGACAGGCATCTTTTAAGCCGTCTCTTGAATGTATGAGTTGAACTAACCCCAAAGTGTTTTTGAAAGAGTAACGTAACTAGCCTCCCTTTATATCTTCTATAGTTGGCCGTACAATAACAAAATATAGATTAAAATGGCCGTAAATGGTAAGATATGGCCGAAGTCAACGGTCGGATCATTAAGTTGTGGCTAAAAAAGTAACGAAACAAAACTTTGTTCAATATATAGAGCCAAATAAAGCACTTAATTTATTTGATATACGAAACTCATTGCCAGATGACGTTCCTGAGCGGACTTTAAGGCGCTGGTTATCTGAGGCGGTTAGTAAACGGCAACTGATAAGGACTGGCAAGAAAAGCGGTACTAGATACACTATAAGGCAAGTGAAGCACTCACCAACATTTCTGAATAATTATGATGAGTCAAAGCGTCCAATCATTTTGAAACAATTACGTGACCTATGGACGCATACTTCAACGGCTTTAGAAGGGAATACGATTACTTTGGGTGATACCCATTTTATTTTGGAAGAAGGATTAACCATATCGGGTAAGCCGCTACGTGAACATCAAGAAATAACCGGTCATGCTAGAGCGATTGATTTAATGTATCAATCACTAAGAACTGATCTAACTGAGGACTTGTTGTATACATTACATAAAGCTGTTCAGTCAGAGCTAGTCAATGATATTTATCAGCCAGTAGGTGAATGGAAACAGGAAGTTAATGGTACTTATACTGTTGATAAGTACAACAATCAGATATATCTAGAATACGCGTTACCAAAAGATGTGCCAAGTCTGATGAAAAAGTTAATTCATTATATTAATGAAAAGCGTTTAAAGCAGCTAACATCAGACAATGCTATAGAGGAATACGCAAAAATCCATGCAGCTATCGCACATATTCACCCATTTAGTGATGGCAATGGTCGAATTGCTCGCTTAATTGCAAATATTCCTTTATTAAAATCTGGTTTACCTCCTGTTGTTATTTCTAAGGAAGTACGAAGAGAATATATTCAAACATTGGCAACTTATGAATTTGAAGTGGGGCAGTTAATTGCAAATAGTGATCTTTGGCCAAACAATAAAGCACTGCTGCCTTTTATAAGTTTATGTTCAAATGCATACCAAGAAACTAGGCATATACTTTTCAAGTTTTAGAGACATCTATCTTGCACACCCATAACTTTGCCAAGGTATTTCAATCTCAAAATAATTTTTCATGACACAATAAAGACTGGCGTAGATATTATTATCAGTTGTTATTTCTGCAACATATTTCGTGCATTCTGTTTAAACTTTTCTTGTTCTTTTTTATCATCTAACAGATTGCCAAGGCGAAAGGGAACATCTAGACCGGCTTGCATACCAGGTTGATTTTTCATTA
>Ga0316202_10000642_pt1 | contig 34979 bp, 42 predicted proteins | sample 3monrhotite_MG_FD_204934 | JGI IMG/M metagenome (GOLD analysis project Ga0316202, IMG submission 204934) | Microbial mat bacterial communities from mineral coupon in-situ incubated in ocean water Damariscotta River, Maine, United States -... | ecosystem: Environmental > Aquatic > Marine >...
CGGCAAGAAAAAAGGTTTACGGCGCTATCCCGAAGGGGTCGGCAAAGGCACGGTCTGTACCCGTTCTAACGCCGTGGCCTTAGCGTCTTTGAGCGCTGTATGCGGTTGAGGGTGTAAATAAAAACGACTAACGCCGCCGAATAGTTCAGCGCAGGGTATAAGCAGAATTGTTTTCTTAATAATTTCTTCACGCTGTTGTGGCAAAAAAGGAGCCAAAGATAGTGAATTATTCTTGTATTATTATTGCGTAAATTTTATCATTTGTGGCATAATATTATTCAAGCCCGCACGTTCAACCCACTAAAATAGAGAGCATAACCCTATGAGTGACGCCCCAAACACAGTACCTCCTAAATCGTCGTCGATGGAAGAAAGCCAGGAAATGGCTATTCGGCAAGTGGCCAATGCGCTGCACCGTTTGAATGATGCAGTCATCAGTGCCGTTAGCAAGGGGGTGACAGTAGAACTCATGCGCGCATCGCGGTATCACGACGAAGAAGGCGCTTGGGGCGATATGCTGGTTCCGATTATACACAAAAGTTAACGCTGATAGGGTAAATGGTATGGAGCGGATGTTGACACCGAAACTGGCAACAGCGGATGTCTGCGATGCAATAGGAGATGCAGCTGCTTTCCTGTCGGCTAAATTTCATGATTATGGTGGGTGTATCGACTTTGCCGGGCCAGCCGTAACAGTGCGGACTATTGATGATAATAGCAAAATCAAAGAACTGTTGATGACATCAGGCGAAGGCCGGGTTTTGGTGGTGGACGGCGGCGGCAGTGATCGTGCCGCGCTGATGGGGGGTAATTTAGCTAAAGAAGCCGCAAAAAACGGCTGGGCTGGAGCCGTGATCTTTGGCTGTGTGCGCGATACGCACGAATTGGTCCGTGAAGATGTGGGCATTAAAGCGCTCGGGGTTTGCCCGCGCAGGCCGGCACAAAACGGGCGAGGCGAGGTGCACGGTGAACTGGCTATTGGCGGCGTAAGTATTCATCCAGGTTATTGGATTATAGCAGATGCTGACGGCGTCGTTGTCAGTCACGAACTCCCCTCGCTTTAAAACCTGAAAACCCTATTTTTAAATTCTTTTATCCGAACAACGATAGTATCGTCGAGGGTGCCTGGTTGGCGATTGACAGGGCCTGCAAACCGAGCTGTTGTTTGACCTGGAAGGACTGTAGGTTCGCGCTTTCTTTTGCTAAATCCGCATCAACAAGGTTGCCGATGCCAACCTCTAGGCCATCGCTAAGTTTTCCGCTGAAGTTTTGTTGAATTTCAAGCCGATTGGATGCCGACCCAAGTTTGGACAAGGTTGTATTAACTGTGTCGATAGCGGCGTCAACAGCTGTTACCGCTGCAGCGGCATCACCGCCACTGGCGCTTGTCGCGCTTGCAGAAAACTGGGCGCTTGCCCCTGATCCTTCAATGTAAAGTGAGCCTGAAGATAAGTAGATGAAGTTCCCGCTGCTTACTAAAACCCCAGGTGAAACGCCAAAGGTGGTGCCCAAGGCAAAGGCAGTTTGGTCCGAACTATCAGCACCGGACGAGTTGGTAAAGTTTCCGGTCGATTGATCATAGAGGGTAGCGTTATTGTATAGAGCGTTGAAATTGGCTTCCATATAGTTATTGAGCGCGTTTAGCGTATCGCCGCTGTTGAATGGTGAGCCAAATCCTGCCGTAACGGCGGTGTTAGCAACGGCTGCACTGTCGGCGATTGAAGTTGTGTCCAGAGAAAGCGCAGAGGATGTCAGGGTGGAGCCACTTGCGGTAATTGTACTGCTACCGTCTGCGGACGTAATCGCTGATGCGCTGTCGCCGGTGAGAAGGTTTTTACCGTTAAATACAGCGTTGTTTGCGATAGAACCAATCTGGCTGACAAGCTGTTGATAATCATCATTAAGCGAATTGCGACTGCTTGCATCAAGTCCGCCATCCTTCGCCGCAACAGCTTTTTCCCGCAGCTGGATAAGGATATCGCTGATTGCTTCGGCCCCGGCAATTGCAATATCAAGTTCGGAACGGGCACGGTCAAGCGAACTGTTTACGGCCTTAAATCCCGCAACGTCAGCGCGCAAGGTTTGAGCAATAGAATAAATAGAAGCTGAATCTTTGGCCGAAGACACCTTGAGGCCCGTATTGATTCGGGACTGCGTAACGTCAAGAGACCGCGACGTTGCGTTTAAATTCTGTAGGGCCAGCAATGACCCAGAATTGGTGTTCACACTAAACGACATCTTCTATGCCTGTTCCGGTTCTAGAGCATTTCTTTCTGAAACGCGTAATAGTCCCCTATTGAGGAATGCAAATTGACAATATCAAAAGTGATTATGGCGAGTCCCGCCATTTTGTCTCAAAGATCACTCATTTTGTCTCATAACGCGCTTTTCTGCGTGGTTCATAAGCGGACAATAGGGTCAATTTGTTATGGGGCTCAAAATATGTGTAGTAAACTCAGGCAGTGAAATTTAGAGTCGTTTATTCCACGCTTCAGTTGGGGCCATGCCGAAACTTTCCTTGAACGATCGGCGAAACGCATTCTCGGACCCGAAACCAAGATCATATGCCAAATTCGAGACAGAGCCTGATTTTACATTACCTCCAGCCAAGCTTTGGTAGGCTTGCTTCAGCCGTTGTTGCCGGATGAAGCGTTTGATGCCACCCATGGATTCTGTGATGCGGTAGAGTTTCGCCCGTGACATGCCAAAATGTGTTGTGATCATATCCGTAGATAATTCAGGGTCATAAAGGTTTTGGCGGATATATTCGTGAATTCTTTCCAGATAGCTGACATATTCTGTTTTATCGACAGGGGCAGGAGTATCATCTGCAACTTGTAAGCTCAAGATGTGGGCACTTTGAGGCTCGTTATGGAATTCATTGGGTCGCATCGTCAGTTTCCCCTCTCAACAAAGTCTAGCTTACGAGCCGCCTGGAGACAGGCGTCGTTGATCGAGTTTAGGTAAGCAATATTTAGGCCAAAAGTTCTGTTTTGAAGGTGAGAGGGATTATTTTTCCAGAAGAAAAAGGGCTTGGTCTGCTGTCCAATTAGCGCGGCCTTTGCTCATGCGGTGTTTTTTGCCCATTTTGGAATGTGGTACGAATTCCTTCACGCTCAGGCCTTCTTTTTCAATCAATTCAAACAGATCCAAAATAGTACAAAAGTGAATGTTGTCGGTATTGTGCCAGCTCTTGTCCAAAGATTTGGTGACAGGCATGCGGCCATGCCGTAACAGGCTCAATCGTACGCGCCATTGGCCGAAATTTGGAATGGTAACAACAGCTCGTTTTCCAATTCTAAGCAATTCCAAAAGTACATCGCGAGGTCTGTGTACTGCTTGCAGAGTTTTGGATAGCACGACATAATCAAAGCTATTGTCTGGGTATTCCCTTAAGTCATTGTCTGCGTCGCCCTGAATAACAAACAGACCTCTGGCCACGCAGCTGTTCACACCCTTTTGGCTAAGTTCAAGGCCGCGCCCGTCCACCTGCTTTTCCAAAACCAAATGTTCAAGTAGAGCACCATCGTCGCAGCCCACATCAAGCACACGGCTTCCCGGCTCAATCAAATCGGCAATTAATCGCAAGTCTGGGCGCAGATTGCTGGTCATGGTTGACGTCCGATCGTTTTGTCTGCCGCAGCGATGAAACCAGCGAGCATGTGATCTAGCTCGGCTTCTTCCAGTAAAAAAGAATCGTGCCCGTGAGCTGTTTCAATTTCAGCAAAACTGACGGGTACACCAGCGGCATTCATCGCGTGGACAATGGACTTGTTTTCGCTTGTTGGGTATAGCCAGTCTGAGGAAAAACTGACAACGCAGCAACGCACATGCGTGGCGCCTCGAAAGGCATCGGCAAGGCGGCCATCAAAGCGCCGTGCAATATCAAGATAATCCATGGCCCGCGTGATATATAGGTAACTGTTAGCATCGAACCGATCAACAAAGGTTGATCCCTGATAACGCAGATAACTTTCAACTTGAAAGTCGGCGTCAAAGCCAAAACTAACCGCCTCTCGCGCCTGAAGACTGCGGCCAAATTTTTTGGTGAGTGTGTCCTCGGATAAGTAGGTAATATGTGCCGTCATCCGTGCCACAGCAAGGCCCTTGTCGGGCTTGGTTCCTGCATCATAGTAGGCGCCATTGTGCCAATTTGGGTCCGCTATTATGGCTTGTCGGCCCACTTCGTGGAACGCAATGTTTTGCGCTGTGTGGCGGGCAGCGGCCGCTAGCACCACGGCACTGTGTAGTCGTTCAGGGTATGTGGTGAGCCATTCCAACACCTGCATGCCGCCCATCGATCCCCCGAGCGCAAGGAAAAGTTTTTCTATACCAAGATGATCAATGAGGGCAGCTTGAAGGCGTACCATGTCGCGGATTGTAATGACCGGAAAATCAAGCCCCCAGGGTTGGCCTGTTTCCGGGTTTTCCTGCCAAGGCCCTGTAGTGCCCATGCAACCCCCAAGTACATTGCTGCAGATAACCAGATATTTATTGGTGTCGATCAGCTTGCCGGGTCCAATGATGCGGTCCCACCAGCCCGGCTTGCCAGTAATAGGGTGGGCGCTCGCTGCATATTGATCCCCGGTTAAGGCATGGCAAATCAAAACTGCATTGCTGCGGTCCGCATTCAAGGCGCCATACAGCTCGTAGCCGACACTCACCGGAGATAGACTGGCACCGCTGTCGAGAGCGAATGCCCGGTCCTTGAAAAGGGTGGCAGTATGGCCTTGCATGCCGGGCAATTGTTAGCTCCATTCAATGAATTTTCCCCAGAAAAGCCGCAAGCTCATCTATTGTCAACGGCGTAAAAACTTTCCTTTGCCTTTAGTCCTTCGTATGTCTAGTTCTATGCTCAAGTTTAAAGCCTCTTTCTTACTGGTATCTGGAGAAAAAAATGTCAGCCCCCAAGGCCTCAAATTTACCTCAAGCCCACAATTGGATTATGGGTATGGCCCCTTATGTTCCTGGCCGTTCGACGGCTGAGGGGTACGCTGAACCGGTCAAACTTTCATCCAACGAGTCTGCTTTTGGTGCCAGCCCTCACGCTCTGACGGCATACAGGAAAGTCGGCGAAAATCTGATGCGGTATCCGGATGCAAATTCAACTGACTTACGAGCGGCCATTGCAGATATTTATGGTTTGGACGCTGAAAAAATTATTTGCGGCGCGGGCTCGGACGAGCTTTTGACTATATTGATCCATACGTTTGCCGGGCCGGGTGACGAAGTGATTTACAGCCAATATGGCTTTATGGTTTACCCCATTCAAACCACAGCCGTAGGGGCTACAGGCATCGCTGTGCCAAATAAAAATTGGGCAGCTGATATTGACGGCATTCTTGAGGCCGTGAGCGAAGATACCAAACTGGTATTTATTGATAACCCCAATAATCCGACAGGCGCCTATAATGCTTGGCCGGAAATTGAACGTTTACATGCCGCCTTGCCGCCAAGTGTCGTTCTGGTTCTTGATGCAGCATATGCTGAATGCGTAACGGCTGATGACTATAAGGCGGGTGAAAGTTTGGTAGCAAAGGCTGACAATGTCATCATGACACGTACATTTTCGAAAATGTATGCGCTGGCGGGTTTGCGAATTGGTTGGGCTTATGGAGCGCCCGGCATTATTGATGTTATGAACCGCGTGCGTATGCCGTTTAACGTTTGTATGCCCGGTCACCCGGCGGCAATTGAGGCCGTGAAGGACAAGGCCCATTTAGCGGCTGCGGTAGCATTCAACAGCAAGTGGAGAGATTGGCTAACCAATCAGTTGCGGTCATTGGGGTTGACGGTCATCGACAGCCAAACAAACTTTGTTCTCGTTGAATTCGCAAAGGGCAACCAGTGTGCAAAAGCGTGTAATGAGTTTTTGGCCAGCCGGGGTTATTTGGTGCGTGCCTTGCCACCGCTGCCGGATCATTTGCGTATTTCCATCGGAACTGAGGAACAAACCAGAGGCGTTTTCGCGTTAATCTCTGAGTTTCTTGGATCATAGATATGGATAGTCCAACAGTAAAATTTCAACGTATAGCTATCATTGGCGCTGGACTGATCGGGTCGTCATTGGCCCGTGCAATAGCGCGCGCAGGCACTACTGCCGACCTTGTACTGGCGGATTCTGATGGTGCTGTTCTTGAAGAAGCGCGTTCGCTAAATTTGGCTAACGAGTATGTTGCAAATGCCGCAGCAGCGGCCAAAGGTGCGGACCTTGTTATTCTTGCCATACCCGTGGGTGTAATGGCCAACGTTGGCGCCGAGATAGCGCCGGTGTTAAAACCAAACGCAATCATTACAGATGTGGGATCTGTGAAAGCCAGTGTTCTAGCGGCTTTGCAGCCGGCAATGCCTGAAGGTGTGCATTTGATCCCTGGGCACCCGGTTGCGGGAACCGAACAATCTGGCCCCTCATCTGGCTTTGCAAGCTTGTTTGAGGATCGCTGGTGCATCCTCACGCCGCCAGAGAGCTGTGACGCAGCGGCCCTTAAAGTGCTTTCGTCTTTTTGGCAGGCATTTGGTAGCCGTGTCGAAATCATGACAGCCGCACATCATGATTTGGTGTTGGCGATCACATCCCATGTGCCGCACTTGATCGCTTATAATATAGTTGGAACAGCCTCTGATCTTGAAGTTGTGACCCGGTCGGAAGTGATTAAATATTCAGCCGGCGGCTTTCGTGATTTCACGCGGATAGCGGCGTCCGATCCAACTATGTGGCGGGATGTATTCCTGAATAATAAGGATGCGGTGCTTGAAATGCTGGGCCGGTTCAGTGAAGATCTTACCGCGCTTCAGCGTGCAATTCGGTGGGGTGACGGTGACGCGCTCTTTGAGCTATTCACCCGAACGCGTGACATCAGGCGTAGTATTGTTGATGCAGGACAAGATGAAGCCGAAGCAGATTTTGGGCGGTCGCATGAAGACTGAAAAGGGTGGAATGCTTGAAGCCATCGCTGTTGGTTTCAGTGAAAATACATCGACCTCCACTTCAACCGGATTAATCGACTAACGGTTTCAGCTCTGCAATTTTGCTGCCGTCAAGGCTGACATGCCCATTTTGAAACATGATGCTTATCGGGCCATTTGCAGAGACAAAGCGCGTTCTCTGCGCCCGCAGCCCGAGACCGTCGATAATATCAGCAAGCTTGCTGTCACCCGCTTGAATTAAGCTTGCGCTGCCAAGCGGACGAAAGCGCTCATCCAGTGTGAAGCTAGCGCTGCCTTTAGTCTTGCCGCTTGCGGACGAAAACTCAATAGCATCTAGCTCCAACAACCCTCCTGCGTCGCGCCAATTGGCCAATTGGTTGCTGGCCCAATCCTTTATAACTGGCCCACTAATGCCGCCCATAATCTCGAGTTGGGAACTGGGTGTTTGCCCCGTAATTTTGAAATCCAGAAATCGTTCGCCGTATAGGTTGCTGTTTCGTGGCCTATCCGTGCCGCCGTATTGAAGAAACAATTGCCATGCAGATACTGTGGGACCAGATTTTCCCATCAGCCGAGGTAGTGTAAACTTTTTGCCTGTGTCGGGTGCAACGACAATCACTATCTTCCCGTCGTCATGGAGCCGGTAACTCGCTATCAGCTTTTCCGCTGCAAACTGGCTGGAGCCTTGAATTAGGCCACCCTTTACCCTGTGTGCTTCTGCTACCCAGTGGCCCGGCGTCCATAAATGGCTAACCAGTAATATATCGTCAGCTGCAAATTGTAGTCCGCGTGCGCGTGTGCTGAGTTTAAGGTTTTTGATGTTCACGGTGATACGGTAGGGGAAACCGCCGTGCTCGATCTTGCCGTGTTCCACCAATAGGCCAGCGTCACGCCAAAGTGCGAATTTCTTTGTCGTCATTTTTTCTGCGTCAAAGGCAGCCGTATACCAAAGCCCACTATAGACAAGGATTGCCAGAAACAATATTCCGGTGACGACTTTCATCTGATTATACACTTGGTACTCCTGAGCCAAACCACATTCATGGGCCCTGACCCTAATACCCAACAAGTTCAAGCATCAGGGTCGCTAAATACTTGTTATATTCTTTTATCAATTTGAAGGGTGATATTTTAGATTTTACCGGATAGGGGATGATCGCCATCCGAGGCATGGATTTTCTGAACAAAACAGCACTTCGCTGGATATGGAAGTCAGCGGTTACCAGAATTAGACTTTTAGCTCCGTGCACTGCTGACCATTTTGCCGTTTCGACGGCGTTGCCAAGCGTATTGGTCGCGGCATAGTCAAGCGTTATACAACAATCAAAAAGTGCCGGCTCCGCCCCAGTGAGCACACTAAGCTCTCGTGGAAGCACGTTCTTATGCACGCCGGTTACCAGCATTTTATTAGCGCGGCCTTGGGATAATAATTTTATGCCAGCCTCTAAACGACGAGGGCCCCCTGTCAGCACCACTATAGCATCGGCAGTTAATTTTTCGTTTTCGTACGGGACAGGCAGCCTAACCGAAAAAAGGCCAAAGCCGATTGTCCAGCCAATGAACAAATAAAAAGGCACCTTGAGAATTGTTGTAAATTTTATGGAGTTTTTGTTTGCCACAAATACCGCCTACATTAGCTCCAACAAAGCTTTTCGCACGGTAATGCGTGCGGTCAGCATGGTGAGAATTGACGCTGTCAAGGGCAATAGAGCGAGCCATAACAAGGCCGAGGCTTCTGGCATTCCAGCCTGAATTAGGCCCTGCCCCATATTTTCGGCCAGATTTGTCAATAGCCACAGAACACCTGCCGCCAGGAACACGCCAAAAATTCCACCTTTAAGGCCGTGTGCCAGATACCGGGCATCAAAGGCCCTTGAAATGGTTTTATCTTCTGCACCCATTAGGTGCATGATCTCAATACTTTCCTGATGCGTCGCTAATCCCGCACGACAGCCAAAAATTACAATTGCTATGGTTGAAAGAACCACCATCACCACGACGCCAGCCAGTAATAATTGTACCACAGTCGCCAATTCAAGGATTTGCCCCATCCATATCTGATGGTCGTCAAGCTGCGCACCGGGCGCAGTGGCGATAAGACGTTCAGAAAGGGCAGCAGTATCCACAGTCGCTGTGCTGGACAATCGTACTTCAATCAGTGTTGGAATAGGGAGTTCGGCGCCGAGGGGCATATCGCCGAGCCACGGTGCGAGCAGCGCCATGATCTCCGCATCAGCCAGGACTTTAGCATCTTCAATGCCGGGCGTAGCCTTCAGCAATCGCAGAACAGCAGTGGTTTGTTTGGTGCGCTCTTCTAAATTTTTGACGACAACTTGCACAGAAAAATTGGATGTTAATCCAGCAGACCAGTTTTCTATTCCTGTACCGATGGCAAGTGCACCGGCAAGAGATAAGGTACACAAAAAAAGCATGACGCCGATCACCCAAGGCAATAGCCCTTCCCGCAAGTTCTTCTCCGGTAAAAATTGTAATGTTCGGCCCCACATGATTAAGCGCCTGGATCAATGGGTTTGCCGCCCGGTTCAAGGCTAATCTGGCCTTTTTCCAGCCGCAAAATGGGTGCGCCTACTGAACGCACCAGCGTTTCATCATGGGTCGCGACAATCGTTGTTGTGCCTTCTTTGTTAAGAGCAACAAACAAGTGCATCAGTCGTTTGGACATTTCGGCATCCACATTACCTGTGGGTTCGTCGGCAACCAATAGATCGGGTTTGTTAATGATAGCGCGCGCGATTGCGACACGTTGTTTTTCGCCGCCTGAAAGGGTGGCAGGGCGTGCGTGCATGCGGTCTTCCAGTCCGACCCAACTTAACAATTCTTCCACATGATCAGCAACTTGAGCTTTTTTTGCACCTTGTAGACGAAGCGGAAGGGCAACATTTTCAAAGGCGGTCAGATGGTCGAACAGGCGAAAATCCTGAAATACCACACCAATACGCCGACGAATTCTGGGTAACGCTGCGCGCTCAAGTGTTGCCAGGTCTTTGCCAAAAAAATTAATAAGTCCACGCGAAGGTCGATGTGCAAGATACAGCAGCTTCAGCAGTGTTGTCTTGCCGGCACCAGAAGGACCGACCAGAAAATGAAAACTTTTTCTCTCAAGTGAAAAGCCTATATCGGTCAGAATTTCATTGCCCATGCCATATCGCATGCCAACATTTTCGAAGCTTATCATAAGTGTCCTTATCCAAATGCTTGCGCAGAATTGCATATGGATCTATTGGCGTCTAGCGCTTCATTTCTAGTCAGACATCACTGCGTCGAAGCTGAAGCTTGTTTTTTTCATGTGAAATCATATAGACTTGGACAGCTGTTTGATACCGACTTTGCAATTGAACCTTTTTATAGGCCTTATAGATATTTGGGCAACTTTATGATCCTTGTTTGTCCGTCATGCAAAACCAACTTTAAAATACCCAATGGGGCTATTCCTGCGGGCGGTCGAACCGTGCGTTGCGCAAAATGCAAAAATAGTTGGCACGCTGCGCCTGCCGATATAATGCGCAAGCCAGTGCCTGAGCAAGGTCGGACAGTGAAGAAAGCAGCTTCGATGTCTGGTTCGGCGGCGGTGCCAAAGGAACACCAACCAATAGGATTTGATGGCAAGCTGGATGACCAAGCAGCAGCAGATGCTGCCTCGCTAAGGCGCTCGGTTCAGGGTACTGTTGCCGTAGACGAGCCCAAAAAGGTGCAGCCTGACGATGAAATGTTTGATGAAGGTGTGCGAGCTAAATCCATTGATATGTCTGATGGAGATAGCGAAGGCGAGGATTTTGGCATAAGCGCACGGTTCAAAGATACGGCGACTGACGGGGTGCAAAAAGATTTCGCAGATGACGGCATCGACCCCGACGGCCCGGATGCTGAAGACTTTGAAGACGAAGACTATGATGAAGATGATTTCCTTGTACGTCGCCGCGCCGACCAGCGCAGACAAAGCGACCGTGAACTTAAGAGCAGGCGCCGCAAAATCATGACTGGATTTTGGGCTGCTTTGATCGTTTTCTGGTTACTGATATTATACGTATTTGTTTTCCAAAAAGCATTTGTGCAAGAAGATTTCCCCGGCACAGGTGATTTTGTATACGGTCTTTTCGAAGGCAGCACCGATAAAGAACGCTTTCGTCCTGCCGACGGCGAACCCCTTACGCCTTCCCCAGCACATGCCGAAGTCTATATTCGGGCAGTCCTGGTGAAAATGGCCGTCGAGGTTAGAGACGGAGAACAAGCTTTGGTTTTATCTGGCTATGTCGAGAACAAAGGTACAGGGGGCGCAAATGTGCCGATAGTACATGTTACGGTAAGCGACCAAAGTGACAGAATAATTGATAGCTGGAATTTTGATCCGCCCGGAAAGATCATCGGGAAAGGCCAAAAGCTGAATTTTGTTGAGGTCAGGTCACCAGTGCCTGCGGGTGCTTGGAAGGCTGAAGTGAAAGTTCTTGAGGGAACCAAGTCATCAACGGAAGGTACGCTACCGCCTGGAATTCATTAGATTAGCTTAAAAACGCTTATTCTTTCGGTTCGCTGCAATAGGTAACTTGCTGTGTTTTATTGTAGCAGATGGCTAAAGTTAGCAATATTTCTTATATTTCCGTTAAGTTTGGTATTTTTGCCACCAAAAAGCCTGCTTTTACTGAAAATGTATGGACTGAGTTGACAATGGGGGTTGCAAGTTCGTTACTATTAGTTAAAATTTTAATTGTTTTGAGTGCTAAGACGCAGAAGCGTCGTGGATGGACCGGATATTGCATTAGTGTGAGCGGCAGCCTGTTTGGTGGGCGGCTAGGTGTTTTAGGCCCATTCGACAGGAAGGAAACCTTGTGGCGCGCATTCTAATTGTTGAAGATGAAGAGTCCGTTCGCGATTTTGTCAGTCGTGTACTTACTATGCATGGACACAGTGTATTAATCGCAAAAGACGGCGCAGAAGCTGTTGACCTGATGGATAGCCATCATTTTGATCTGCTACTAAGCGACATTGCCATGCCTATGATGGATGGGATTTCGCTTGCGCTCAAGGTCCGGGCAAGCCGGCCGCATGTGCCAATATTATTGATGACTGGTTTCGCGGATGAGCGTCAGCGTGCGCATAACCTGACGCTATTGATTGAAGGTTTGATCACCAAGCCTTTCAACATGGATCAGCTTTTGTCTGTTGTGAACAGGGTATTGGAAGAGAGCCGTGCTAAAACGGTTGCAGCTCAGGCGGGCGTGAGCCAGTCAGGCAAAGTGTCCATGGAAATCAATGTTTCCAACGATTGACGCGCCCGCACAATTGTATATTTATTTCCCGAAACCATAACTTCTGGCACCAAGGGTCTGCTATTATAGGTTGAAGCCATCACAGCGCCGTATGCACCTGCCGACTTAATCGCGACTAAATCACCAGATTGTAGTTGTGGGGTTTCGCGGTCTTTGGCAAAAATGTCGCTGCTTTCACAGATTGGTCCTACAAAATCCACGATAACTGTTTGCGTGCTTAAGCTTTCCTTTACCGGTATAATTTCGTGATGTGCCCCGTACATGGATGGGCGCGCAAGATCATTCATCGCGGCGTCGATAATGTAAAAAGTCCTTTTCTCGCTATTTTTTTCATATAATACCTCAGAAACAAGGATCCCTGCGTTGCCTGCGATTAAACGCCCTGGTTCCAGAATGATGCTGCATTCCAGATCACCCAAAACTTTGGCAACCATAAGCCCGTATGCTTTTGGTGACGGCGGAGCGGCACTGTCGGTCTCATAGGGGATGCCCAATCCGCCGCCCAAATCAATGTGGGTTATCTCGTGGCCTTGCGCGCGCAGATGATGCACCAAGTCAACAAGCTTGGAAAAGGCATCTTCAAATGGCCCTAAATCGGTTAGCTGAGAGCCTATATGCAAATCAACTCCCACAGCACGTACGTTGCCAAGGGCCTTAATGCGGTTATAAACCGCCTCGGCGCGTTTCCACGGTATTCCAAATTTATTCTCGGACTTGCCGGTGGAAATTTTTTCGTGGGTCTTTGCGTCGACATCCGGATTTACACGCACAGACACGGGCGCGGTTTGGCCAAGCCCTGCCGCCACGTCATTGATGGCTTCAAGTTCGGCTTCGCTTTCGACATTAAATTGCTTGATGCCGGCCTTTAGCGCGGCCGTAATTTCGCGTCTGGTTTTACCAACACCCGCAAAAACAATTTTGCTGGCGGGAATACCGGCTTTAAGGGCGCGTAACAGCTCGCCTTCACTCACCACATCTGCGCCAGCGCCTTGGCGGGCTAAAGTTGTGAGCACAGCCTGATTGCTGTTGGCTTTTACAGCGTAACAAACAAGCGTATCCAACCCTTCAAAGGCGTCAGAGAACACTTTAAAATGGCGTTCTAATGTAGCCGTTGAATAAATATAAACCGGCGTACCGACATTGCGGGCAATCTCGGCTACCGCTATGTCTTCGGCAAAGAGTTCGCCGTCTCTATATTGAAAATGATCCATTGTTTGTTTCTCGTGCTTCAGTTGCTGCTTTGGCTTGGTGGTGGGTTTACGTCGCCCTTTTTACCGCATGCCGTTAGCCCGGCGGCTGAGAACAGGATAAGCGCGAGAATGGTTATTTTTTTCATGTGTCTGTTTCCGTCCCGAGATTGGCTCGTGCAGCTTGTACTGCTTTTAATACATTTGCCGGGGCAGTGCCGCCGAAGGATGTCCTGCTACTAACAGAAGCCTTTACAGAGAGCACGCTGAATATATCGGCGGTGATCCGTGGTTCAATAGCCTGCATTGAATCAAGAGGCAGCTCGTCCAGGCCAAGGCCTTTCTCTTCGGCCATTTTTACAATTGCACCGGTTACGTGGTGGGCATCCCTGAATGGCATACCAAGTGACCTAACAAGCCAATCCGCCAAGTCTGTAGCGGTGGAAAAGCCTTGCCCTGCGGCTGCTGCCATTTTGTCGGTGTCAGGCTTCAGGTCGGCCATCATGCCGGTCATGGCTACAAGACAAAGGGCGAAATCGTCCACCGCCTTAAAAACAGGCTCTTTATCTTCCTGCATATCTTTCGAGTAAGCCAGCGGCAGGCCCTTCATCACCATCATTAAGCCTGTTTGCGCACCGACGATGCGGCCCACTTTAGCGCGCACCAACTCTGCCGCATCCGGATTGCGTTTTTGCGGCATAATTGAGGACCCTGTCGAAAAACTGTCTGATAAAGTCAGAAAACCAAAAGCGGATGTGGCCCAAAGTACAATCTCATCAGCAAGGCGCGACAGATGCACAGCCCCAATCGATAAAACGGCAAGCAGTTCCATAGCAAAATCACGCGCAGAAACTGCGTCCAGCGAATTCGCCATTGGCCTGTCGAAGCCAAGCGCTGCCGAAGTTTGGTGCCGATCAATGGGGAAACTGGTGCCTGCAAGTGCGGCACCGCCCAGCGGATTTTCGTTGAGCCGCTTCCTGCAATCAGTCAGACGGCTTCGGTCACGCGTGAACATTTCATAATAGGCCATCAAATGGTGGCCAAGGGTAACGGGCTGCGCAGTTTGCAAGTGGGTAAAACCGGGCATGATAGTGCTGGCATGTTTTTCCGCCTGCCCGATCAGCACATTCAGCAAAGCGGCATAGGCTGTGTCTAGCTGGTCAATCGCACTGCGGCACCACAGGCGAAAATCGACCGCCACCTGATCATTGCGTGAACGGCCGGTGTGCAGCCGCGCACCTGCGTCACCAGCGATCTGGCGTAGGCGACTTTCCACATGCATATGAATATCTTCTAGCGCCGGATTAAAAACCATATTCCCAGCTTCGATTTCGGCCTTAACCTGATCAAGCCCGACGGTGATAGCTGCCCTATCTTCTGCGCTGATAATACCAGTGGCAGCAAGCATATCAGCGTGCGCTTTGGAACCAGCGATATCCTGCGCATAGAGGCGCTTGTCAAAATCAATCGATGCATTAATTTCCTGCATGATAGCCGACGGGCCAGCGCCAAAGCGCCCGCCCCACATAGCTTGGCCGGGTCCGGAATCATGTGCTGCTGTCGTGTTTTGGGCCGTCGCGGATATTTGATCGCCTGCTGGCTTGTTTTCAGCGCCGGGATCGCTATTTTGGTTTTTACTCATTATTTTGTCCATCTGGAGATTGGCATGGCCAAAAAGGCCCTTATTCTACCCATCATCGTTGCCCTGCTGCTGGGCGTCGCAGCTTATCGGCTGTTCCCCGGTACCGCAACGCCTGATACTGGTATAAATTCTTATTTAAAAGGGGAAATGGCAAAGTTGACCTTGCCCGAGAAGCTTGAACCTATAAGCGGGCATATCATTCAACGGGAAGATGGCTCCCCTGTTGCCCTTGATGAAATGAAAGGCAAAGTCCTGCTGGTAAACTTGTGGGCGCCCTGGTGTGCGCCTTGCCGAGCGGAAATGAAGGAGCTTGCTAGCCTGCAGCGTATGCTCGGGGATGAAAAATTCGAAGTGATAGCCATTAATGTTGACCGCGGCGGTATAGCGCAAGCGCGAGAAACGCTTAGCGAGTGGGGTGTTGTGGGGTTACCACTTTATGCCCAACCAACAATGGAAATTGCCTTCTCTTTGGCGGAGGGAAAATTACCCACAAGCTATATTATAGACCGTGATGCCAATGTAAGGGCGCTGTATGTGGGCCCTTTGGCGTGGGACAAGGCTGAGGCCGTCGCGCTTTTTGAAGCCTTAAAACAAGGCCGACTATAAGAGCTCGATATCAGTGCATGTTTCGCTAAAATCGTGTATATTGGAAATGTAAGACTATCAGCCAACAGCGGGAGCAGACCATGATACAGTGCAAAAATAAAATTGTACTTGTGATGTTGTCTTTGCTTCTGGTGCTTTCTGGTTTGTCTGTAACGGCTCAGGCTGACGACATTGAAGATTATCTCATCGGTGAAATAGCACATCTATTGCCGGTTAAGGGCGATGTAAATGTCTATGATTTTTCCGTTGTTGCAGCAGACAGCACCGGTGATAGGCGTGTCGAAAAGCTTGCGACGCATCAAGGCAAGGTCTTGTTGCTGACCTTCTGGGCGGAACATTGCAGTCTTTGTCGGTTGCATCTGAAACAGCTTGCCGCCATTCAACAGGAACTCGGCATTGAAAAGCTTGAGATCATCGCCATTAACCAGGACCGATTTCCCCATGCCAGAGTAAAAAAGACACTTGAGCGTTGGGGTATTCGCAATCTGGCCGCCTACCAAGATTACCACAATGATGTAGCCACGCGTTTAAAAGATAATCCCGCCATCAGATTTTTTGGAACGAACCCAAAAACGCTGGTCATTGGCCCAGATGGTCAGGTGCGCGCCATCGCCAATACCCGAAAGGATTGGTCGACACCTGAGGCGCAGGCTTTCTTTGAGGCATTGGACAAAAGACGGCTGTAGCGGCAGTCTTATATGCCGTTATATTTGACGATTTTTTTGTGCCGTACACCGAATGTTTTTGCAAAGGATGTGCTGAGTACCCCATGAATATGCGGCTCGGCTTTGGCAACTGAACCGCTGTCGAAGGGCGGTTGCGGATCATATTCAGTGCCCAATTGCACCATTTTTGCGGTATCATTTCCCATTAGGTCAGCAAGTAGATACAGCGCCATATCAATGCCAGCCGATACGCCTGCAGCCGTGATGATCTTGCCTTGTTGGACCCAGCGCTCAGGCTGGTAATGAGCGCCTAACCGATTGAGTGTTTCCTTGGCAGCCCAGTGCGTTGTGGCGTCCTTGCCTTCCAATAGACCGGCGGCTGCCAGCACCAATGCTCCGGTGCAGATGGATGTCGTGTATGTTGTGGTCTGGTGAATTTTTCTGACCCAATCGAGTGTAGCGATATCGGTTGCTGCTTCTGCGTCTCCGGGACCGCCGGGAATAATCAGAATATCACAAGCGTCTATTTCGCTGAAACTATGGTTTGCCATTAGTTGAAAAACGTCAACCTCGCCATTTATGAGGCCTTTGTTTTTTGCAACAAATACCACCTCGACTCCTGGTGCATGCACCAGTATTTCATACGGGCCAACCACATCAAGCGCGGTGAAGTCGGGAAATAAGAGTATGGCGATTTTCATATTGGCATTCCTCTGCGCGGCCGGGTTAACCGAGATGAGTGGCAGATGCGGGTATCTGATCCGCCGTTACGATCTCGTTTTCCTTTTCTGCCGCCGACAGCCATTCAACAAAATCACTGTGGGCCAGAACCGCGTCGCGGTACGCACTTGCGACAGGATTAAGCTGAATGTCATATGTTTCAAAGCGGCTGACAACAGGCGCATACATCATATCAGCAGCTGAAAAATCACCAAATAAAAAGTCACCATTTGTGCCAAGTGTTTCGCGGCACTGGGTCCAGATTTGTTCAACTCGGCGCACGTCATTCTCTACATCGCTGCTAAGGCTTAGGCCACGCCAACGACCCTGCATATTCATTGGCATGTGGGTGCGCAAATGTGTGAAACCACTGTGCATTTCGGCGCAGATACTGCGCGCCACGGCGTAGGCGGCATTTTCTTCAGGCCACCAATGTTTACCGGGGGCTATTCGGGAGCAGTAATCAATGATGGCGGCGCTATCCCAAACGGCGATATTGGCGTGCAAAAGTGTAGGCACTTTTTTCGCCGGGTTATATTTTACAATTTCTTGGTAAAAGGCTGGCGTGTCTAATCTCAGCATGATCTCCTCAAAGGGCAAATCGGTATGGCGAACAGCTAACCACCCCCTTAGCGACCAACTGGAATAACGCTTATTGGCAATGATAATTTTTAACTCTGACATTCGCTGGCTCCTTTTAGGGAATTGTCTTAACCCCAAAAGGCATATCATGCCTATGCATCATCAGCGAATAACAGCTTCTAAGCCTGAACTATATTTCTACTTGTTTGGTGTAAGCCGACAAACTCGAAAGCCCCGCCTGGGTAGCGGGGCTTCATATTATAGGCGGGCACAGGCTGGTGCCCTTAAATTAGCGCGTAGGGGTTGGTTCGCCTTCGCCGCGGTAATCATAAAAACCGCGCCCTGTTTTTTTGCCAAGCCATCCGGCTTCCGCATATTTCACCAACAGCGGGCAGGGCCGATATTTACTGTCGCCCAAGCCTTCATACAGAACCTGCATGATCGAAAGGCAGGTATCAAGGCCAATGAAATCCGCCAGTTGCAACGGCCCCATCGGGTGGTTAGCCCCAAGCCGCAGTGCTTTGTCGATACCATCAACTGAGCCAACACCTTCATAAAGTGTATAGATTGCCTCATTGATCATTGGCATCAAAATCCGGTTAACGATAAAGGCCGGGAAATCCTCCGAGACCGCCGTGGTTTTCTCAAGTTTAGCGGTGAATTCTTGAAATCGCTCAAAAGTATCGTCCGACGTGGCAATACCCCTGATCAGCTCAACCAATTTCATCACCGGCACGGGGTTCATGAAATGAACGCCCATGAAATGCTCAGGCCGATCAGTGTTGGCGGCAAGGCGCGTGATTGATATGGACGATGTATTTGAGGCCAGCATCGCACTTGCTTTCAGGTGCGGGCAGAGTTCTTTGAAAATGGCGATTTTGATCTGTTCGTTTTCGGTGGCAGCTTCGATCACCAGATCGCACTTGCTGTGGGCAGCCAGGTTGTCAGCCAAGGTAATGCGGCCAAGGGCGGCTTCCATATCAGTTTCGCTGAGCTGGCCTTTGTCGACCCTGCGCCGGATATTGCCACGTATTACAGATAATCCCGTTTCTGCTTGTGCCATTGAAATATCGCTGAGCACGACAGTCATGCCTGCGACTGCGCTTACTTGAGCAATGCCGCTGCCCATTTGGCCGGCACCAATGATGCCTACTTTTTCAACCATGGTGCATCTTCAGGAGCTTTAGGCTCCTGACCCCTTCTGACGTTCAGTCGGTCTATCCTATAAAAAAGGGCACCATAAGCGACGCCCTTTTTTATCATCTTAATTTAGAGCGCGGCTTCCAGTGCAGGAACTGCGTCAAACAGGTCCGCGACAAGGCCATAATCGGCCACTTGAAAGATGGGAGCATCTTCGTCTTTGTTGATGGCGACGATGATTTTGCTATCTTTCATACCAGCCAAATGCTGGATTGCACCCGATATACCCACAGCAATATAAAGCTCCGGCGCGACAATTTTTCCGGTTTGGCCAACTTGATAATCGTTAGGCACAAAACCGGCGTCCACCGCAGCGCGCGAAGCACCAACTGCAGCGCCCAGTTTGTCAGCAACTTTTTCGATGATAGCAAAGTTGTCGCCAGAACCCATGCCGCGACCACCAGAAATAATAATTTTAGCGGACGTCAGTTCTGGGCGGTCTGATTTGGAAAGCTCTGCGCCAACATAGGACGAAATTCCTACTTTATCAGCAGTAATATTTTCAATGGCAGCGGTGCCGCCCTCAGCGGACGTTTTTTCAAAACCAGTTCCACGCACGGTGATTACTTTAACCGCATCAGAGGACTGCACGGTGGCGACGGCGTTACCAGCATAGATTGGACGTTTGAATGTATCTGTGCTTATCACTTCAACGATGTCCGAGATTTGAGCCACATCAAGCGCGGCAGCAACACGAGGCAAAAAGTTTTTGCCCGTTGTTGTAGCGGGTGCGATAATCGCTTCGTAGCCCTCAGCCACACTCAGCACAATAGCTGTTAATTCTTCAGCCAAAGGATGCTCGTACGCGGGATTATCAGCGACCAAGACTTTCGATATACCTTCAATTTTTGTAGCGGCTTCGGCCACGCTGCCACAATTTGCGCCAGCAACAAGCAGATGCACATCGCCGAATGCTTTTGCGGCAGTTACAGCAGACAGCGTTGCATCTTTAATATTATTATTGTCATGTTCAACAAATACGAGAGCCGTCATTAGATCACTCCCTTTTCTTTAAGTTTACTTACCAGTTCTTCGACGCTTCCAACAATGACGCCAGCTTCGCGCTTGGCCGGTTCTTCAACTTTCAGAACGGTAACACGCGGGGTCATGTCGACGCTGTAGTCGGTGGGGGTTTTCATGTCGATCGGCTTGCGTTTGGCCTTCATGATGTTTGGCAGCGATGCATAACGTGGTTCGTTTAGCCGTAGATCCGACGTGATAACGGCTGGCAAATTCAGCTTAATGGTTTCAAGGCCGCCGTCCACTTCGCGCGTAACATTTGTGCTGCCGTCTTCAACAATGACTTCTGAGGCAAAGGTACCTTGCGGCCAACCCAGCATCTGCGCCAGCATTTGGCCAGTTTGGTTATTGTCGCCGTCGATGGCTTGTTTGCCAAGCAAGATAATTTCCGGACCCTCTTCAGCAGCAATCGCTTTGAGCAGCTTGGCTACAGCCAAAGGCTCAGCGTCGCCGTCGTGTTCTACCAGAATGCCGCGGTCAGCACCCATGGCCAAGCCTGTGCGGATAGTTTCCTGCGCAGTTTTTGGCCCAATGGAAACAACAATGATTTCTTCGGCTTTGCCGGCCTCTTTAAGACGAATAGCCTCTTCGACAGCGATTTCATCAAAGGGGTTCATAGACATTTTGACGTTGGCAAGTTCAACGCCGCTTTGGTCGGATTTCACGCGAACTTTCACATTATAATCAACGACACGTTTAACAGGGACCATGATTTTCATGGGGTTGCGTCTCCAGGTTTTTATGCAGGCTAGCAAACCTTGCAAAATCTTACTCGTGTGAGCCGCCGCAAATCTAGCGTCAGCCCTTGAAAAATATAGGGTCCACAGCGTTAACGCAAGCGGAAACCCAAGTCAATGCGGCGCTTGTAGCCGCTCAATTCCGTAAGGGAATTTTGTTTACCGATTGGCACCAGGCACCCACAAGACATCGTCAGCGCCCTTATTGTTCAAATACCGCGTTAAGACAAATAGATGGTCGGAAAGTCTATTCAAGTATTTTATCGCGGCGGGGTTTATGGCCATCTCCCCTGCTGCGCTTACAGCATGGCGTTCGGCGCGGCGTGTCACGGTGCGTGCCAGATGTAAGTGTGCGCTGGCAGCGCTGCCAGCGGGCAAAGTAAAACTGGTGAGGGCGGATAGCTCTCGGTTCATGGTATCGATTTCATGTTCGAGCCGGGTGACCTGTGCCTCTGTTATGCGGAGGGTCATTTCGTCGGGCGCAAACGCATCAGACGCTGTTTCATCAGCTGGCGTTGCAAGGTCAGCACCCAAATCGAACATATCATTTTGGATTCGAAACAGCATCTTGTCGGCTTCGTCGCCTGTTGAAAGTCTGGCTATACCAATCACACTGTTGGCCTCGTCAACACTGCCGTAAGCCTCGATTCGGCTATTGTCCTTGCTGATCCGCATGCCGCCAACCAGAGACGTTTGGCCGGTGTCGCCACCGCGAGTATAAATTTTCGTTAGCTTGACCACTCGATAATCTCCGGCTTAAGACGTGGCAGCAGAAGCTGCGGCCAGCAATAAAAATAAAAGGGTCAGCCCTTGAAACCCAATGCGCCAACGCATCAGTTTATTGCCACGCAATTTGTTTTCAGGCGTGCCACGCCCCATGGTCATGACGCCCATAAATAATACAACAAGTGTTGCGACTGCCGACATGATGGCTAAAATAAAAAGTGTTTTCATCTGTCCAATCCGTATTTTGGATAAGTTTTCGAGAGGCTCGCAAAGCCCAAATGTGTGCAAATAACTGTGCATTTCCTGTGCAATTTCTGCGCAAAACCGTGCAATCAATTTTGTTGGCGTGCATCACACTATTGCCATATCATAGGGCTAGTCTATCAGTGAGCAACCAGAAAACTGTCAAACATTTTGACGTGGCGAAAGAATGGCGACAAACTGTCGCACAGAGAATGTAGTAAGGTGATTTTTAGTCACGCTACCAGAATTGGATTTGAGGTATGAAACGCTTTTTTGCCGCTGCTTTTTTTTCACTGCTTTCAGCGACAATGACGATCAATGTTTTTGCGCAAGATGAACCTGGCAATGGACAAATATTGGTCGACGGCAGCATTGTAAGCACGCTACAGCAAGCCTTTGACAAAGTTAGCCTGGGCGGCGTCATCAAAATCGGGCCCGGTACTTATAAGATGGCCGGGACATTGAAAGGTAAACACCGGGTTGCGATATATGGCAGCCTTGGTACTATCTTTGACGGTGTTGCAGCCGGAGGCAAAGCGACCTTCGTTCTCGCCTCTGACGACATCACCATGGAGGACATCACCTGCCGTAATGTAAGCGTGAAAGATCAAAACGGGGCTTGTGTCCGTTTTGAAGGCACGAACCTGACGCTACGCCGGGTGCATTTTGAAAATAGCGAAAACGGTTTGTTGGCGAATGCCAAGTCGGGCAACATTTTAATTGAAGATAGTGTCTTTGACGGCAATGGCGCAGGCGGCCGTGCGCACGGCATGTATATTAATGGGGGCCAAATCACCGTCCGCCGATGCAAGATTATAAATACAAAGAATGAAGGCCACGGCATCAAGTCGCGCGCTAAGCAAACCATCATCGAAGATAGCATCATCGCTTCGCTTGATGGCAATGACAGCCGTTTGATTGATATTTCGAACGGCGGCGTTGCGGTTATTCGCCGCAATTTGCTGGTCGAAGGCGCAAAAACAGTGAATTGGCAATTGCTGTCTTTTGGCGTTGAAGGCGCTCGTTACGATACCAACATGATGAAAGTGGAAGACAATGTAATCATTGGCGACCGAGAAGGTGGCAGTGAACTTCTCTTGGTTGGTGATGGCATGCCCACGCCTGTCGTGCGTAGAAACGTGGTCGTAGGTCGCATCAAATATGATTGGCCAACTGACAATTTCTTCTACGCCAACCGGAAGGAAACTGGCCTGCCCCCCGCACCCGAGCTCCCGGACTGGGATCCAGGCAAAGACAACTGATCACAAATATAATTGATCCCTATACAGTCGGCTGCGGTGTTACATCGCATGTGCCCGCGCAAGGGCAGCTTCTTGCGGCACAGCCAAACAGGGCGTTTTCTATGCTGCAACTGGGGGTATTGCAGTCTTTGCAATCCTCTAGAATTGTTGTGAGAGCGTTTTCCATTTCGTGTAGGGCCTGAATTTTCGCCCGAACCAGATCAAGATGCGAAAATGCGGTGGGCCTCATGCTGGTGCAATGCTCGCCCCCGTCCGCCATGCCGAGCAAACTTCTTATATCTTCCAATGGGAAACCAAGGTCACGGCAACGTCGGATGAAATTTAGTCGTTCAATATGTTTTTCGTCGTAAATCCGGTGGCCACCTTCGCCCCTGAACGGCGGCGGCATTAATGTGATGCGTTCGTAATACCGAATGGTTTCAATATGAACGCCGGTGGCAGTGCTGAGTTTGCCGATAGGGAGCCGCATGGGAAATTCCTGAAATTAAGCCTTGAATCTGTAGTAGCTACAGATTGTATCCTGAATGAATAGAAGTTCAAACCTAATATTTGAGCAAATAACCTGAAGGAAAAACCTGTGAGCACACCCGAAAATAAGACAAACAAGGACAATGAGAAGTGCTGTGCCTCTGAAAAAACAAGAAAAGGTGTCTGCAATAGTGGCAATTGCAAGTGCGCTGACAAAGCTGGTGGCTGCAAATGTTGTTAGGGAAATAATCCACTGATCAAATCGGCGGCGCTGACGCCAACCAAGCGCATTGCCTCCAGCGTCGCCGATTTATTGCGCTTGGCAAAACGTTCACCTTGTTCGTCCAACGACAAAGCATGGTGATGGTAAACAGGCGTGGGCAGGCCCAAAAGATTTTGTAATACGATATGGATGTGGGTGGCCTGAAACAGGTCAATGCCTCGCACGACATGGCTAATGCCTTGCGCGGCATCGTCTATCACCACACTTAAATGGTAACTGGTGGGCATGTCTTTGCGGGCTAGCACGACATCCCCTATCTCATATGGCGCGGCGATAATGTCCCCCATTATTTCATCGTGCCATATCAGGGGTTTATCGATGATCTCAAGGGCAGCCATTAGATTAAGCCGCCACGCATGGGCTTTGCCATCTGCGATCATTGCTTGGCCTTCGGCACGGTCTTTGTGCCGACAAAGGCCGGGATATACCGGCCCCGACGTGCCTCTTTCAGGGGCGTGGGGGGCACTTTCAGCGCGTTTGATTTCCTCGCGGATGTCTTTGCGGGTGCAAAAGCAAGGGTACAGCACGCCAGCCTGCCTCAGCGTATCCAGTGCAGTACTGTAATCTTCATAATGCTGGCTTTGCAGCCGCACAGGCTTTTCCCAGGTTAATCCAAGCCATGTTAGGTCTTGGAAGATGCCGTCTATAAATTCCGGTTTGCAGCGATCAGTATCAATATCTTCGATGCGCAGTAAAAATCGTCCGCCATTTTCTTGCGCCGCGCGGTAAGCAGTGAGCGCCGAAAAAGCATGCCCCTTGTGCAGGCGCCCAGACGGGCTAGGGGCAAACCGCGTGACATAATTTGGATTATTAATTTTACCTTTGGCCATGTCTGCAGCATAAAAAAGCAAATGCGAAAAGGAAACCCGGTTAATGCCAAACGGTGATGATGGTGTGAATTTAATGCAAATAGGCGCGCACTTGGATGACAGTGCACCTGTGGAAAGCATACGCTATATGGGGCCAACTTCTAAAACCCAGCTTAACGCGATCGGCATTTTTACCGTGGGGGACCTAAAACGTATGGGCGCGATTGATACTTATCTGGCAGTGAAGGCAACAGGTTACCCAGTTAGCCTAAATTTTGTTTGGGCGATGTTCGCGGGATTGATGGGCATTGATTTCGGTAAAATTCCACCGGAATTTAAAGTCGCGGTTAAGGCCGAGCTTCAAGCCCCAGTTGAAGGTAAATCAACAAAGTCTCGCCAATAACCTCCACAATATAGGACCTTGTCATCAGTTTTTAACACTGTATCTTGATGATAGTTAGTGTTCTGAGGATTGTTGGTCGCATCAGCGGGCCTAAGCTCTGCTCGCTGTCGACCCTTACCATGTCGGGGGACTATATTATGGGTGTTCACGTCACACCCCACGCATCACCAGAAGCAAGCCCTGCGCTTGTCCTGAACGCCGATTTCCGGCCGCTCAGCTACTTTCCCCTTAGCCTGTGGCATTGGCAAACTGCGTTGAAAGCCGTATTTTTGGATCGAGTAGCAATTGTCTCTGAATATGAAACACGGGTGCATTCGCCATCAATGTCGATGCGCTTGCCCAGTGTGATTGCGCTCAGGGATTATATACGTCAGCCGGACTTCCCTGCATTTACGCGCTTTAATCTGTTCCTGCGTGACCGATTCACTTGTACCTACTGCGGATCAGAGCAAGACCTGACGTTCGATCATGTAGTGCCGCGTGCCTACGGTGGCACCACAAGCTGGACGAACATCAGCGCCGCCTGCGCGCCCTGTAACATGAAAAAGGGTGGGCGTACCCCCAAAGAGGCACAAATGCACCCGCGCCGCTGGCCGCATCGGCCTACCACGCATGAATTAAACGCCAATGGCCGCCAGTTTCCGCCCAATTATCTGCACGAAAGCTGGCGCGATTATCTTTATTGGGACGCCGAACTGGAAAGCTAAATAGTCCGCCCCTTGGACCAAACTACCTTATCCTGAGCTTCTCTGCGCTAATGACACAGGGCTGTGAGCAAAGTCACAGCAATTTTAGCCATATTTTGTTATGGTTCACGGTGCCGTATCGGCCGGCAAGTTTGGTACTGGCGGGGGAGGTTGTGTATGCGTAATTTGGTTGTATGCCTTGATGGTACCTGGAATACACCGGACCAAAAGGATCAGGGGCGGCAGGTTCCCAGCAATGTTGTGAAAATGGCGCGCGCGATGAAAATGACGCATACGTCAACCGAGACTGCTCAGTTGGTTTATTATCACTCTGGCGTTGGCACAGGCGGGCGCCTTGATAAAATTATTGGTGGCATGACCGGGCAGGGCATCACAAATAACATTCTGGATGCGTATCGCTGGCTTGTGGAGACATACGAGGACGGTGATAATATTTATCTGTTTGGCTTTAGCCGGGGGGCCTATACGGCGCGTAGCCTTGCCGGGCTTGTCGGCGTGTGCGGTCTGCCCAAGATGGCGGCAAATGATGACAGGATGCCGGGTTTGCTCGCTGCCGCCAAAAAGGCCTACCGCAGCAAAAATAAGGAAACTCGCAGCAAATTGGCTAAGACCTTCAAAATTGCCTATACAGCCTTGGCTGGGCGCATTCATTTTGTTGGTGTTTGGGATACGGTTGGTGCGCTGGGTGTGCCCACCGCTGGGCCGCTGGGCTGGTGGACCCGTTGGCGCAGCGGTTTTCATGATGTAATGCTCGGCAGCCACATTACTCACGCTTGCCATGCTGTTGCGATCAATGAACGCCGCGGCCCGTTTAAGCCAACCCTGTGGAGCCCCGAAAACTTGACTGAACACCAAACCTTGCAGCAGGTGTGGTTTCCGGGGGTGCATTCGAATGTGGGCGGTGGGTATGTGGACTGCGGGCTTTCCGACCGCGCCTTTTTGTGGATGCTGAGCCGCGCTTACAAGTGCGGGCTGAAAACCGATGATACGTATGTGAATTTGCGCATCAAACCTAACTGGTTTGGTGAATTACGCAGCTCGATGTCGTGGGTTTACCGACTTATGTTTTGGGACCTGCCAGCCGATAGGCCGATTGGTGTGGTCCACGCCGCCAGCGAATATCTTCATATTTCTGCCGCTGGACGCTGGCATCATGTTAGCACACCCGAAGATGCCCCCGGCAATTTCACATTGGCTCACGGTAAAGTGCCTGAAGCAGGCAGCAATACATGGGAAAAAGATTTTAACATCAGATAGCAGGAGGCTGCTTTTTGGCGTTGAGGCGAGGTGTTTAGCCCAAAAATCCTTGTGGATTGTGTACGGCCAGCTTTGCGTCCGGCTTTGATCAGGGCTGATAAGGCTGGTTAGCCGCCGGGCTATCTGTTTGGTTCGTGCCTTCAAGACGCGGTTGATCTGGCCCGATGGACCGGGATATATGGTCCATAAAAGCCCTGATGCGTGCAGTGGTTTTTAAATCAATATGGGTAAGCAGCCATATTTCTGATCCCAGCGCGTTTATCACCTCTGCCGTGCGCATCAATGTAGGTTCTTTGTCACCCATAAAGCAGGGCAATGGGGCGGCACCAAGGCCTTGTTTTGCAGCCTCCAGCAAACATAACAGGCTGTTGCTTTTGAAGTTGACAACGGCACCGGGATAAGCTTTAGCCAGCCATCTGTTGGTAGATAAGCGGTGCATGCTATCTTCGGGCATTAACCACGGTAAGGTTTCCATGGGTGGGGTGCCGTGTAAGCCTTCAAATTTTTTGTGGTAATATACCCTTGTGGCCAAGGTGCAAAGCTTTCGGCCAAACAAATTTTCAGCAGGCTTTGTAGTTACGCGTACGGCGATATCAGCCTCCCGGCGCGTCAAATCTGCATAACTGTTGTCGGCTATGATTTCCAGGCGAATTTCCGGGTACTTATCGGCGAAATTGCTGATATGAGGCATTAATACATCGAGAAGAAGAGCATCCGGTACAGCGACCCGTATATCACCGGAAAGCTGTAAATCCTGGCCAGTTATTTTGCGGATCAAACCATCGGCTAGGCTCTCCATTTCGCCGACTGTCCCTAGCGCGGCCTCACCTGATTTGGTCATGCTATACCCACGCGGCAAGCGCTCAAACAATCGCACGCCCAGTTTTTCCTCGATCAAATTAATACGCCGAAAAACGGTTGAATGGTTGAACCCAAGCTTACGCGCTGCTCCCGACAGCGTCCCCTCTCGGCAAACGGCCATCACCAGTTGCAGGTCATTCCAGTCGATTATCTGTGCGTTCATGCAAAATTATTATCCAATAAATCCAAATTTCTATGCAATTAGTAACAGATTATCATGCAATTTGGGAAAGAAATATGGAGTATGATAATGAGTTATTTAAGTTATACGCGAGATTATACCGGGCCAGACCAAGTGATATTGCGCACACCTGAGCGCTATATGCCGCTGGTCGCGTTTCTAGAGCAAACAAGTCGGCAACCGTCTGAATTGACCTTGGCCGAGCGCGAACTGCTGGCCAGTTTTGTTTCGGCGCTGAATGCCAGCCCCTTTTGTGTTGGTATTCATAACGGTGTTGCCCATGCGTTCAGTAGCCCCGGTATTGATGAAACTGCGCTGACCACGCCGTTGGCGGATCATGCTATCGCAGAAAAGCTCGCCCCGGTTTTTGCCATGGTAGAACTGTTGGTAAAAACGCCCAAAGACTTTTGCCAGGCCGATGTTGACAAATTGATTGCCGCGGGCTGGGCGGAGCAAACTGTCGAAGACATCATTGGTTTGGTTGCCAGTGTAACGGTCTATAATATACTGTCGGTTGGCTTTGGTTTCAAAACAGCGCCGAGTGGCTATTTCGTTGGTCTAGGGCAGGCCGTAAAAGAACATGGGTATCAAAACCTGTTCCAATCGATGCTTGACGCGGCCGAGTAGCCTTCCTAAAGGCACCGCTGGCAAAAATGCTAGTCGGCGGTGCGCCCGCTTGCTGTCCCTAAACTCTTTTAGACAGCCAAATTGCAGCTTTGCATCCGGCTTTAATAACCCCTGACAGCACAGGGTAAGCCAGCGCATCTTCGGCACCATTTTCTTCGGCGATTTTTTTGTGTTCCACTTCTTCGGCCTGGAATTTTTCGATCATGGTCTCCAGTTCGGGGTCGCTGCCGTCAAGTTTGTCTAACTGTTCCTGATAGTGGCCGTCGATCACTTCTTCCACTGCTTGTGTGCAGGCCATGGCGGCTCTATCGCCCATCAGGGCTGTGGTGGCCCCCAGCGCAAATCCTGCCACATGCCAGAAGGGGGTCATCAGGGTGGGGCGCACGCCGCGCTCGGTGATAAATTTATCAAAGCGCGCCAGATGCACTTGCTCTTGCTCGTACATATGTTTCAGTAGGCCTGCTTTTTTGTGGCCTTCGCCCATCACTGTGCGTTGGCCCGCATAAATGCGCACGGCGCCGTATTCGCCTGCATGATCAACCCGGATCATGCGGTTTGTATCGATGCTTGAAATTCTGTCGCCCGGCAAAGGCCGTGCGGGCCTCTGTTTTTTGGTGACGGCTTTATGAAGTGTAGCATCAGGCTTTTTCATGGCTCAGGCCTTTTTAAACTTAGCCGCCAGGAAGGAGCTCATTACAAGCGCGGCCAACATATTATAGCCTGCCATACTCACGCCGAAAAGGGACCATGCCACTTCGTCGCAGCGCACCACGGCTGTATTCATAATGGCATCCAAGGCATCCTTAATATTATCGGTGAAATCTATAGTGCTTGAGCAAGTGGGCAGGCCCTCCCACCAGTGTTGCTCCACCCCCACATGAAACAGCGCCAAGCCAGCATCCGTTAAGAATAAGGCGGCCAGAAGCAACAATAAAAGCTTTTGTGGAATGGCTTTGACAAAAGTACCAACCAGCGAAACGCCGATGATGGCCATATAGGGATAGCGCTGCCACCAGCATAGCTCGCACGGCGCAAGACCGCCGAATATTTGTGAAGCGAAGGCTGTGCCCAGGATTAAGCCTGCAACGATGCCTGCAAATAAAACGGGCTGATCATCAGTGAAGGCGATGGCTTTTTTTAACATGGAGGTATCCTAAATATATTTAAGCACGGCAAAACCGGCGATACCCACGACCATAAATGCAGTGAGAACGAGGCCAAGTCTTTTTTCGATAAAAGTGCGGATGGGATCACCGAATTTCCACAGTAAAGCCGCCACCAGATAAAACCGCGCACCCCGAGCCGGAATGGAAACCAGTATAAACAGCAGCGGGTCCAACGCCACAGCGCCACTGGCGATGGTGACAATTTTGAAAGGGATTGGTGTGAAGCCAGCCACCAGAACGATCAATATTCCATACTCGTGGTATAGGCCTTGAAAGGCCGTATATTGTTCAGTGTAGCCATAAAACTCGATGATCGAGCGACCGACGGTTTCAAACAACAGCGCGCCGATGGCATAACCCGCTATGCCGCCAAGTACCGAAGTGACCAACGTGAGGGTGGCAAGCCGCCATGCCTTTAACCGATCAGCCAAGATCATCGGGATCAGCATGATATCAATGGGGATAGGGAAAAAGCTTGATTCCGCAAATGAAAGCGCACCGAGCCATTTTTCGCTGGCGGGGCTGCGGGCCTTTTCCATAGTCCAATCATAAAGTCGCTTGATCACATATCTACTCCTACACGTGCAGGCAAGCCTTAGCAAATGCGGGACCTGCATACAATTGCTGTTGTTGTCGTTTTCAGTTTATTCCGCCGCAGCGGATTTCGCCTCGATATGTCATTAATAGACAACGAACCTGCACCAGCCCGCATCCCCGCGCACTTATATCCCTTGTATCTTACAAGTATATTTATGTGGGTGGTCGGGTGCGGCGTAGGCTGGTGCAGTAGCCTTCAGAATAAACAGGGTTTTGACCAATACAGCGGTGTAAATAAGCTGGCTTTTTGCACCCTGCCCAGAAAATTTTATCAGCGTGTATTTCCCGACTTGACGAAGGCCCTCCACACACTATGATGCGCGGCTTCTACCAAAGCGATTCTTCACGAACCTTGTCGGGGCCCCTGTGGCGGAATTGGTAGACGCGCGGGATTCAAAATCCCGTTCCTTATGGGAGTGTCGGTTCGATTCCGACCGGGGGCACCATTTACCAAAAACAGCCATTTATCCCGTTTCTTCCTTTTTCTTCCCTTTTACGCTAAAAATCGCAGCAATTAGCCACTTATAGGCTCTTCGTGAGTGCGCGGCTTGGCTTTTTTCTTCCCTTCTCTTCCCTTCTATGTCAACAAGAGTGTGCAAAAAATGTGCAAAGTGAGTGTGCATGTGTTTTTCTGTGCACACTTTTAGGGGGTATAGCGTGGCATCAATCAAGAAAACCGGCAAAAAGTGGCGGGTGCAAGTCAGGAAAAAAGGCCACTATTTAACGGCCATGTTTGCCACGAAAGGCCAAGCTTCCGCGTGGGCGGCGATCAAAGAGGGTGAAATCGACAATGGTACTTATAGCGAGGGCGAAAGCACTCGGCTGGTTTCCGAAGCGCTGGAAGAATACGGGCGACGCGTCAGCATCCACAAGCCCGGCAACAAATGGGAGCAAAAACGGCTTCTGTGGTGGGCAGAGACTTGGCTTGCCGATTTGCGGCTTGATGAAATTACGCGGGCAGACATTGCCAAGTGGCGCGACGAAAGGTTAGCTGGCACCAATGGCAAAGCTGTAACTGGTTCGACAGTCAATCGCGATTTTAATCTGTTGTCACATGTGTTTTCCAAATGCGTCAAAGAATGGCTTTGGATGAAGGAAAATCCGTGCGTTGGTGTTGAGCGGCCCAAGGAAAGCGTGCCGCGAGAACGTCGGGTGTCTGCCTCAGAGCTTGAGACTATGCGCTTTGTACTGGACTATGAAGAGGACGTGCCGCCGCAGGACGTGCGGCAGCTTACGTGTTGTTTGTGGCTGATCTGCCTTGAAACCGCCATGCGGCTCAGTGAAGCTCATTCGATCAGGGAAGAGACGTTTTTCCCCGATGACGGCCATGTGCAGCTAAACAAGACAAAGAACCAGACAAAGAGGCAGGCAATTTGCACGCCGCGAGCTATCGAATTGATAAAACTGTTACTGCAAAGCACGCACACCAACAAGGCGCACAATATTTCTAAATGTTTTGAAAATGCTATCGGGCGTGCGGGCATCAAGGGTATGACGTTCCACGATAGCAGACACGAAGGAATTACCCGGCTTGCACAGAAATTGAATGTTCTGGAGCTGGCAAAGTCGGTAGGCACGAAGAATTTACAGCAGTTAATGACTTACTTCGACGCTACACCAGCGGAAATGTTTGAAAAACTTAGGTGAAATGCCAGGGTGATTAGTTTGGGCGTTTTCTGTGAGAGGTCAGTGCCAACGCTCGCAAAAATCAACCCTTGCTTTGGAGCTTCCCTAGTTTCCCCAAACCGCGAAGCGGTGCGGAGCTTCTTTCGGTAACAAGCACAGGAATTTGAACAATGGCCGGTAGCGTCAAGAAAGTAATATTAGTTATAAATCTGGGGCGTGACCCAGACCAAACCGATATTCTGTGCTAACGTAATTTCTTTATGGTGATACCAAACGACACCAAGACATTGGCCTTTTATGCAAACCTCGCCTTTCCGGGCTGCTATGACTAAGACGTTGAAAACAAGGCCTTTACTTTACGACAAGCAAAGGCTACTTAGGCATCTATTGGCGTTTGTTGTGCGCTACAATCGGTGGGATTTTCGATACTGATGCGGCCTTTCTGGCAAGAATAAATTTTTCTAAACTAAAATCTCCTAGATACCCCACCCCCCTAACAGGGGTATCTACACGTCCACTCATTACTAAAAAACGAAGCTCAGTAAGGGATGTAGCGTAATGAGAAAACGTCACGCCCCAAACATCAAATTGGCACCAATTCCGAAGGATTTTGGAACTTTGCTTGTTCATGAATTTGACTGGTGGCAGGAAGTTTTAAACCTCTCAATTCCGCCCATTTTATGGAAATGGCTCAAAGGTCTTAAAGCGATGGTTGTTGAAAAGGTCGATAGGCTAATACTGTGGGTATCGTTCCTGTGAACAGCTGCTAGGCATTCAAAAAGCACTCGACAGCGCTATAGCGCTTTTGCGGGAAGCCAGCAGTAAAAGCGCTTTTAGTACTCGGAGTACTCGGAGCACTCGGAGCACTATTAGTGCTAAAAGCGCTCTTAGCACTCCCGAAACCCCCCCTTTTCCACAAAAAGCACTGGTTGAAACGGCAATTGATACCCTCCCAACAGGATGGGATGTTGCCGATGCAATTCATGAGGGGTGGCAATCTGGCAAAATACAGGCCTTACTCGATCAATCAGAGCGCTTTAGCACTGAAAGCACTACCAGTGCTCCTAGCGCTTTAAGCGCTTTTAATACCCCTCCCACCAGCGCTTTCAGTGCTGAAGGGGCCAACGACAATTGGCCTGTACCCGAAATGGGCTTCCTAATTGAGGAAACAGCACCTCCAGCTTTCCCATTAGAGATATTCCCGCGTTTGCTGTCTGATTGGCTCACACAAACAGCCACATCCAAGTCTGCCCCAGTGGATTATGTGGCTGCCGCCTTGCTTGCTGGTGCAGCATCGCTAATTGGTACTGCGCGAAGGATAATGCCTTGGTCGGGCTGGTCAGAATCCGCCATTCTGTGGGTAACCCTTGTTGGCAGCCCATCTGCTGGCAAAAGCCCGGCAATGGACCCAGTGCTTTCAGTGCTAGCCAAGCTGGAAGGAGACAGCCTTGAAGACCACACTGAAGCCCTGCGCATCTATGAAACCGATAAACTGGAAGCAGAGCTTGCCAAGGAACGCTGGGTGCAAAACGTTAAAAGCGCTGGTGAAGAGCGCTTTGTCACGCCGGTTATGCCCGCCAGCGCCGTATTGCCTGAAATGCGGTCCCGCAGAAGGTTGCTTATCAAGGATGTCGCTTCAGAAGCGCTTTTGGCAGCTCTAAAAGGGCAAGCAAAGGGCTTTTTGACGGTACGTGATGAGCTTGCATGCAGGTTTGCCAGTGTGGGGCCGCTATTCTGCCAGCAAAGGGGGCGAGACAGGGCTTTGTGGTTGGGACGCCTATGGTGGCCGCCCTTATACGCTTGACGGGTCAAGAACGGCGGTGAACCCCTTTATATCCTCAGTTTTGCCATATCAGTGCTTGGCGGCATCCAGCCTAACCGGCTGCAATCCTGCCTTTTGAAAGGCGATGATGACGGCCTGAGTGCTCGTTTTCTCTATATTTACCCAAACTCCGTACCAAGACAGCGTCCAAAGCACTTGGTCGATGACAAAATAATCAAACAAATTACAGGCAAGCTTGATGCTTTAGCGCCGGACATGGATGAAAATCAAACGCCATGCTCGCGTACTCAGCATAATGATCTTGCTATACAATCTTCTTTTTGAGCCATGCCCTTGCTACTTGATCAAGGATAAACGCAGTGACACCTAAGAATATTACGCCAGCGAAGACGTGCTCTATTCGACCAAGGCCTTGGGCATTCTTAATGTAATAACCAATCCCGCTGCTATTCTTATTGGAGCCTATTTCCGTTGCAAAAAGAATGATCCAAGAGATCCCAAAAGCCAATCTGATGTTTGTATAGAGGCCCAGAAACACAAGAGGGAGATAGAATTTTTTCCACCGGAAAATAAAGCTCTTCTCATACAAGTCATAAATATGAAAGACCTGGGTAATACCCCCGATAATTAAAGGTACTCATGAGTAGAATTTTCTCGTAATGAAAACGCAGGAGATTTTATATGAAGAAATCACGTTATTCAGACGTAAGCGCCCGGTGATCCCCACCTACCATAGGTATACCGACCATAATATAAGCGTGCCTGAGAGCGGGCTTAGTGTCCGCTTATTTTAAGTGGACACTTATTTATGGCTAGAGGCAAGGCACCGCGTCGGCGGTACGGGGAAGATTTCAAGCGCAGGATTGTTGCTGAAGCAAATGCGTCTGATGTGTCAGTATCGGAGATAGCGCGGCGGCACGGCTTGAACGCCAATCTGGTTTTTAACTGGCGCAAGAAGTTTGGTGGTGGGCTGCCCGCTGCAATTACAGTACCGCAGTTGGTACCGGTAGAGATCAAGGCCGAGGAAACAACTGACTCAGCAGAAGTGCCAACGTCCCCTCCCGTGCTGGAGATTGTTTTGCCGTGCGGCTCGCATCTGCGGTGCGGTGCCACCATGGACCCGGCATTGCTGGGCCATGCCCTTGTCGCATTGAGACCGGCCGCTTGGGAAAGTAGCTCATGATCCCGGTTCCCTCAAATACACGGATATGGCTCGCGGCGGGTGTTACAGATATGCGGAAAGGGTTTGGCGGGCTGAGCATGCTGGTGCAGCAGGCTTTGGAGTGTCAAGGGCGGAGCAAAATCAGGCCAAAGGGCGGCGTAAAAGTGAGCCACTTTGTTTATGGATGATATGATAGCCGGGGGCATGCCCCCGGCTATCATATTTAGCGATTATTTAGTGTGTGTTT